>JACLAC010013102.1_pt1 | contig 93229 bp, 90 predicted proteins | sample 8027881 | NCBI WGS metagenome assembly JACLAC01 (sample SAMN15725517, study PRJNA655200) | protist metagenome | isolation source: fluorescence activated cell sorting (FACS) single amplified genomes of... | place: Spain: Blaines Bay Microbial Observatory, Mediterranean Sea | collected 2016-01-19
CTTTGCAAGATTACAATAAATGAGAAAAAAAAGAATACTATTTTGCGGTGAAGCTACATATCTTAATACTGGATATGCCACTTATCTTCGTGAAATTATGAAAAGGCTGCACGCCACTGGAAAGTATGAGTTAGCAGAGTTCGCTAGTTATGGAGAACAAGGCAGTCCAAATGCATCATCTATTCCTTGGCATTTTTACGGAAATCTTCCAGTAAATGATGAACAAAAAGAAGTATACGACTCAGTTCCCACAAACCAATTTGGTGAATGGAAATTTGAGGCTGTGCTTTTGGATTTTCTTCCTGATATTGTTTGCGACATTCGAGACTTTTGGATGCTTGAGTTTCAGGAAAGATCTCCGTTCAGACCTTATTATCATTGGGTGATAATGCCTACTGTCGATGCTTTTCCTCAAAACGAACAATGGTTAGCGACTTTTGCTAACGCAGACGGTGTCTTCAATTATTCCGATTGGGGGCATGACGTACTAAAGAAAGAGTCAAACGGCAAAGTTAAATGCTTAGGTAGCGCTCCTCCTTCTGCTGACGCTGCTTATGTGCCTGTAGAAGATAAACAAGAACATAAAATTAGTTTTGGTTTTGATCCGAAAGCAAAGTTTGTTGGCACAGTGATGAGAAACCAAAGAAGGAAGTTGTTTCCTGACTTGTTTGAGGCATTTAGATTATTCCTCGATATGTCTGAAGACAACGACACATACTTGTATTGCCATACTAGCTATCCTGATCTCGGTTGGGATATACCAAAACTTTTGAATCAATACTCTTTGTCTAGCAAAGTATTGTTCACCTATGTCTGCAATAGTTGCGGACACACTTTTCCTTCGTTCTTCTCTGATGCTAGAAGAAAATGCGGATCTTGTGGAAAGTTTACTGCCGGATTATCAAACGTGCAAAAAGGTGTATCTTATGAATACCTAGCAAGCACTATGAATATATTTGATTTATATATTCAATATGCAAATAGCGAGGGCTTTGGCCTGCCTCAAGTAGAAGCAGCGGCTTGTGGTGTTCCAGTCATGAGCGTTGATTACTCAGCAATGAGTAGCGTAGTAAGAAAATTAGGCGGAGTTCCACTAAAAACAAAAGCCCTATATAACGAAGTAGAAACAGCCTGCAATAGAGCAGTCCCAGATAATGAGAACACGGCAAGAGAGATTAAAAAGTTCTTTGATCTTAGCGAAGTCGAAAGAAAGTCTTTATCTAATACAACAAGACTGAATTTTGAAAAATACTATCAATGGGATAAGACAGCTAAAAAGTGGGAAGAATACTTTGATAGCGTAGATATTAGGCCATCAAGTCAAAGTTGGGGCGCTCCTGCTAGAATACATCAACCAGCAGCTCAACTAAATGTTGAGCTACCTCCTTCGCAATATGCTAGATGGCTAATAACAGATGTGCTAGGAGATCAAGAAAAGTTAGGAACATACTTTGAATCTAGATTAATACGAGACCTAAACTACGGAATGTATATTAATGGTGCTGGAGAAATGTATCTTAACGAAGACTCCTACAAATTTGTCAAGCCAAATTATGAAGAGTTTGGCCAAGAAGAAGCCTACGAAATGATGGTTGGCCTTTGTAATAGAAGGAACCAATGGGAACAAAAAAGGAAAGACCTTTTATCATGAAAGTCCTTTACATAGGTTGCTATAGAGATGGTACTGGCTGGGGACAAGCAGCTATAGATTACATACTTGCTATGGATCTTGCTGGAATTGATGTAGTTCCTAGACCAATCAAACTCAACTCTAGAAATCACCAGCCACCAAAAAGAATCTTGGAGTTAGAGGCCAAGAGTTCAAGCGGTGCGGACATATGTATTCAACATACATTACCGCACTTAATGGACTACAGCAATAAATTTAAAAAGAATATTGCCCTTTACGCCACAGAAACAGACAGCTTTATTGATTCTGGTTGGTCTAGAAAAATCAATATGATGGACGAAGCATGGGTGATAAATAACCAAATGGTTAAATCTTCCAAAGAAAGCGGAGTCAATATACCAATAAAGGTTGTTCCTCATGCCAGTGATGTAAAAAAGTTTTACAAAAAGTATGACAAGCTTACACTACCACAAGCGGAAGGAAACTTTGTTTTCTATACGATTGCGGATTTAAATAGAAGAAAAAATCTTGAATCTTTTATAAGAGCTTTTCATACTGAATTTGAGCCTTCAGAGCCGGTCTCAATACTAATTAAATCATCAAAGTACGGAATGGCTACAGAAGATACGGCAAAAAACATAAAAGATATATGCACCAAGGTGAAGTCTGGTATTAAAAAGTTTATCAGTCTTGATGCTTATAAAGAAGATTTAATAATCGCGGATTTTATTAATGATGAAGCAATTTGTGGAATACATGAAAGCTGTGATTGTTTTGTGATGCCTAGCTATGGAGAGGCTTGGTGTATTCCTGCTTTTGACGCTATGGGGTTTGGCAACACTCCTATCTGTACGAATGTTGGTGGAATGGCTGACTTCGTTGGAAACGCTGGATTCTTGATTGAGGGAAGACTAGAGCCTGTCAGAGGCATGACGGAGACTTTTGCAGACTTGTTTACTGGAAATGAAAATTGGTTATCTATTGATGAGCTAGAGCTTATGAAAGTGATGAGACACGTTTACGAAAACAAGGATGAGCTATCAAGGATGCGTCAAGAAGGTTTAGAGCAAGCACAGAAGTATTGTCATAAGAATATTGGCGATTTAATGAAGGGGTTGTTAGATGCTTAGTCCAATTACTTCGATAATTAGAGCAGCCACCAGAAAAAAAGAAGACAAGCTCAATATTCTCACTTTCCCAACGCATGAGCGTTATGAAAGCATGTTGGCTAAAACTGGTCATAACTTTTACGCATATCGAGCAGAAGGAATAAAAGACTGGAACGAGACCTATGCTAAAATTCCAGACAATTATATTCTTCTAGATCCTGCTCTTGGAAACGCTCAAGTTCCTCAGTATGTTGATTTTGATTTAGTTCTTTCGCAGAACAAGTTTGGTCAATTTCAAAAAGCAATACAGTTATCAAAGACTCTACACCTGCCCTTAATTAGCTTAGAGCATACACTCCCTATGCCTCAATGGGATAGCAATGTTATGACGCAAGTTAGGAATATGAGAGGTGATTTGAATCTTTTTATATCAAAATACAGCATCAATGCTTGGGGATGGGAAGATAAGAATGACACAAGTGTTATAACTCATGGCATAGATACAGATCTGTTCTGTCCAGCGGATGTTGAAAGAAGCGATGAAATCCTATCAGTTGTGAATGATTGGATAAACAGAGATTGGTGTTGCGGGTTTAATATCTGGAGAGAGACAATAGATGGATTGCCACATAAAGTTGTTGGCGATACGCCCGGTTTATCTAAGCCAGCATCTTCTACTGAAGAACTTGTCTCAGACTATCAAACTAGTAGGATATTTTTAAATACTTCAACAATATCTCCAGTTCCAACAGCCTTGATGGAGGCAATGTCTTGTGGATGTGCTGTAGTTTCTACTGCGACTTGCATGATTCCAGAAGTTATAAAACACGGAGAGAATGGATTCATAACAAACGACCCTAGAGAAATGAAAGAATACTTAGTCCAGCTTTTGAATGATGAAGACTTATCAAAAGAAATGGGCGAAAAGGCTAGGGAAAGCATTGTTTCTAGGTATTCTTCTGACAAATTTGTTACTAAATGGAATAAGTTTTTAGACATTGCGTCTAGAAAAGTTTACAGAGGCTAGTATGAAAATTAGAATAACTGTAGGTGCTAATGAGCAACTAAGTGGATATGTAAATATAGATCCAATTAGCAAGTTTAACGACTTAGCAATAGACATACGAGATTTAAGTGAAGTTGTAGAAAACTCTGAGTGTAGAGAGATCTTAGCTGAAGATGTTATTGATTTTCTTGAAAAGAAGGAATCGTTTACGGTAATATCAAATTGGATTAGTAAACTAAGACATGGTGGTAAAATAATAATCACTTCAGTAGACGCCCATGTGACTAGCGGACTACTATATAAAGGAAAGATAGAGTTAAGCGCATTCAATAAGCTTATACATGGAGACTTTACTGCTCCTTGGGATGTTAAACTTAGTCACACTACAATAGAAGAGATGTCTAGCTTTCTTATTTCTCAAGGATTAGTGATTAATAAGAAGAGACAAAATGGCCCAAATATGATAATAGAGGCAGAAAGACCATGACAGACGAATTGTTAGATGTATTTTCCGAAATGCAAGGTTCGGGAAATAAAAAAGTATCATCCGAGTTAGTGACTTCTTGTGAAGATTGTATTTTCCTAGAAGACCTTGATTGTAAGCTTGGCAATATATCGAAGTACCGACAAAGAGGAGTGCAGGTATTACAATCAGAAGACAAGGAAGGTGAACCAACGCTAACTGTTGGAACTATATGTCATACATACAGAACAGACTTATGGGAATTAGCCAACGATGACGCAGAGGATATACTCGATGTTTTAGAATTGGAAACCGATCCAAAAGTTGGGTTCTTCATACTAGTAAAAAATGATCACGAAGGGCTAGAAAAAAGTATAAAATCAATTCTCAACCAAGAGATATTTTCAGCAAAGTATATTTTGATAAGCTCTACCTATGAAACTGATCAAATAGAAATAATACAAAAAACACAGTCGATTCTCGAAGGAACGGAAATACCATATAAGGTTCAACGAATTCTTGAAGAGGAAGTGACAGACGATCAATTTATAGACTTGTCATTTTCTAACGCAAAAAATGGCTACTATTGCGTACTAGAATGCGGCCATGAAATACCAACTGACTTAATAAAAATACTACACAAAGCTTTGGTGTTTGATCTTTATAGCGTAGCTTATGTAGAGGGCTATGAAGGAATAAACGGAAGGACAGTACAATCTGCAATCCATAAGTTTCTTGTTGGAAACAAAGGAGCGACAATAAAAACAAAGATATTAGAAGGGGAAGACTACGACAAGCAGCAAGCTAGATCAGAGCTGAGACCAGTAAAAAAAGATTCAATGGTAACAACTTGGGATGAACTAAGAAAATGAGCCTACCTAAAGTAACAATACTGATTGCAAATTATAACGATGAAGATTATCTAGATAGATGCATCGAGAGTGCTGTAAATCAGGACTATCCCGGACATTTGAATATTTGTATTGTGGATGATGGATCTACTGATCGTTCTTGGGAAATAATTCAATCATACTTTGATGACAAGGATGGAGATTTATTAAAGAGGAAGCGGACTGGAAGATTCGGGTATACAGACCTGATTGCTATAAAAAGCAAAAATGGAGGTCCTAGTCCTGCAAGAAATATAGGAATAAATCACACGTTAGACAATACGGATATATATGCAATATTAGACTCGGATGACGAAATGTACGAGTACAAGATAAGCAGTTGCGTTTCGGTATTTGAAAAAGGAGATGGCGCTATTGGAGTTGTGTATGGAGACTACGACGTAGTACACACATCCACTGGAAAAATTATAAGAGAGTATAAAGAACCTTATAACAGAAGAAGATTAGTAAGAGAATGTATAGTGCATAGTGGCTCTCTTATACTAAAAGATGCACTAGTTTCTGTTGAAGAAGATACAGGTTTTTATGATGAAGAAATGCGCACTTGTGAAGATTACGATTTATGGATGAGAATTAGTGAAAAATACATCATAGCCCATGTCCCTAAGTCATTAACTAAAGTAAGAGTAACTGGCGATAACTCTTCTTTTATTGTGAACCAAGAAGTCTGGCAAAAAAACTGGGCCAGAGTAATGGAAAAAATGCAAGCAAGAATAAATGGGCAATAGATTCACCACAAAAATCAAGAAGGGTGGATCGGGTCTAAAGCCAGAACATCCTTTATCGGTAGTCATTCCCGTAGCGGGTATGGGTCATAGGATGAAATCTTATGGTCCGAAATGCCTGCTGCAAGCTAACCAGCAAGAAACAATACTAGAAAAGACGATAAAGAATATAAAAAAAGAATATCCTTTTTCAGACATAATAGTTGTAGCAGGTTTTGAGTCTGAAAAAATAGTAAAAACTTTGCCGCACGACATAAGGATTGTAGAAAATTATAATTATCAGGACAGCAACATAGTAGAAAGCATAAGGCTTGGCATTAATGCATCGTCATATGAAAATGTTCTGGTTATATATGGAGATTTAATTTTTAATGTTTACTCAATACGTCACATAACTTCAGATGGCTCCTGCATAATTGTAGATTCAAAGTCTAGATTCAAAGATGAGGAAATAGGAGTAACAGTTGTTGATGACCACGTTACAGCTTTTGCTTATGGGTTATCAAAAAAATGGTCTCAGATAGCATATCTAGAAGGCGAAGAATTCTTTGCTATCAAAAAGTTATGTTCAGATAAAAGAAAAAACAAACTTTACTTATTTGAGCTACTCAACATTATGATTAACAATGGACATAAAATAAAAGCAAAAGAACCCAAGGGTATGTTAATAAAAGAAGTAGATTCGTTAAAGGACTTATAATGGGAAATTATTGGGCTTGGCTTAAAAACAATTACAAATGGTACGCTTGGAAATACGTAAAAGATAAAGTCAAAGTCAAGCTTGGACCATTTCATACGATAGAAGAAGCTCAAGAAGCGGCAGAAGAATATGAAGATTCTAATAAGTAGTGACGGACCTCATGCTCATTATTATATAAGGCAAGCATGGGGAAAAGTATTATCCTCAATGGGACATGAAGTTTCTTTGTGGGATATAAACACAAAGAGTGTTTTTGATGCGTTTGATGAATTTGAGCCTGATATCTTCATGGGACAAACATATAATGTCACCGAAGGTTTAGTGAAGTGTATTAAAGAAAGACCTCACTTAAAGGTTGCAATGCGTGCATCTGATTGGGGTGAATTTCAAGACAATATCGACCTTGATAAGTACCCAATTCTTGTTGCTCAAGAAAAAGAAAAAAAATTGCTTGAGCGATTAAAGAAAGAGACTGGAAAGCCGGACTTTGTTCATAATCACTATACACAAAGCTGGATCGACGTGACGCATAATAGCTGGCAAGACAAGTTAGGTATTAAACCTGTTTCATTAATACATGCCGCAGACTTGTATGACTTTCATCCAAAGCCAAGATTAAGCGTGTTGGATTGCGATATAGCATTTGTCGGAGGTTACTGGCCTTACAAAGCGGAGCGACTTGATCCATACATTATCAGCTTATGCCATCCTGTTGGTGACTACGACATAAAGATATTTGGCTCTAACTGGCCTGTAGCTCAAAGTCATGGGATAATCGCTACAGACAACATGTCATCGCTGTTTGCTTCTGCTAAGGTCTGCCTGAACGTCAGTGAGCCTCACTCTCAAGACTTTGGTTACGACATCATAGAGCGTCCATTTAAAATACTATCCAGTGGTGGGTTTTGTATATCGGACTATGTAGAATCAATGGCGAATGAAGTATTTACAAACAATGAAATAGTCTTTGCTAAGACGCCAAAAGAATTCAAACAACTAATTGACTATTATGTTAATAACCCGAACAAAAGATTATCCTATATGCAGTCTGGTTATCAATGCGTCATAGAAAACCATACATACTTTGAAAGAGTAAAAACGATACTGCTAGAGCTAGGATTGAGCAATGAAGCTGAAAAATGCAATCAAGCTAAGTCAGCGCTTTTTGGAGATGAATAATGGCGACCCTAGTCACTGGAGGTAATGGCTTTGTAGGACAACACCTAATAAAGACATTGAAAGAGAACAGTTCTGTTTTTGGAAAGATAATTAATGTTAGCAGGAGAGAGTTTAAATCTCCTTACCTTGACATGAATTACAGATGCGATCTGGGTTCATCTGATTATAATGATCCTGAATTCTACTGTCTGCGTTATATTATGAAAACGCATGAGCCAGAATACATCTTTCACTTAGCGAGCAAAGCTACGGTAAAGATGGACGGCACTGAGCCATTCGATATTATTCAAGACAATATCTTAAGCACGCAGAAAATCTGTGAATGGGCGCCGAAAGGCGCTAGAGTGGTTCTTGCCTCATCAGTTATTGTCTATGGCGACTGGATGTTCCAAGAAGACGATGTTAGACCATACGTCGAAACGGATCGTACAGAACCAACTTCGATTTATGGAATGACTAAGCGAGCCTCCGAAGGAGTATTAAAATATCACACCAGCACGGAACAAATAAATGGTGTTTCGGCTCGTATGTGTGCTACTGTTGGGCGTGGTCTTACCCACGGAGTTGTTTATGATTTTATTAGGAAAATTCTAAACAATCCTACATTAGAAGCTTTAGGAAGTTTTCCCGGTTCTACAAAACCATATATGCATGTTGATGATCTAGTCAAAGCTTTATCTTTATTAGCCTTGAAAAAGAAAGTCAGCGGAGAGTTTAATCTAGTACCGGACGATGTCATAAACATTCAAGAAGTAGCAGAGTCTGTAATGGACGGCTTAGATGTTCATAAAGAAATAGAATGGCTGGGAGACGGAGCTAACTGGAAGGGCGACAATAAAATAATATCAGCGAGTAATCAAAAGCTAAAAGACTTAGGCTGGTCTCCAGACTATACATCCAAGCAAGCAATAAAAAAATCAGTAGAAGACTCAAAAGAATGAAAATTTTTTTCTGCCCTTTAATGCCAGTACAGATGCATGATGCAAGCTCTGTATCAGATTACCAATCAGACATGGTATTTCATGGATTGGTTAAAACTCTAGGCAAAGATTTACATACAAGCCATAAAATGTGGTGGCATCACAAAAAAGAAAAAGAATCAAGACCCGAAGATTTTAAAAGAATATGGGGAAAAGGGTTTACTATGTATGGTCTTTTAGATGAAGACGAATACACAAGAGTAGAACCCAACCAAGAAGGCGAAGATTATGATGCTGTGGTGATTCCTATTCATCACACGTTTACCCAACAAGATACGATGTTAGATAATTTTGTCACACATTTTATTAATAAAGGATACAGCAGAAACCAGATCATTGTAGTCGATGGATGGGATAGAGAATATGTGAATGAGTCTATTGCTAAGAAATGCACATACTACAAGAGAGAGATGGCCGATTCTTTGTTGAGACACAAAGTTAAGCCAATATCTTTTGCTTTTCCATTAGAAAAAATACGTGAGCTTAATGACGACAATAGAACTTTACCTTTTGCTCCTCTTATTCCAGTAAACCAATCAATTGACCCAAGCTATATGTCTACTTACAAATACGATGCTGAAGATTCGTATTACGACATGTATCAACAATCTTTCTTTTCTTATACTTCAAAAAAGGGCGGATGGGATACCTTAAGGCATTATGAAATATTAGCCAATGGTTCTATTCCATTTTTTGTTGATATAGAATACTGTCCGCAATACACTTTATGGAAATGGCCTAAAAATAGTTTGTGCCGAGCAAAGTATCAGTATGGAGGCGTTCCTAACTTAGAAAAAGGTGAAACTTGGAGAAATAAGCCTCTTCCTCATTGTGGATTCGTTGTTAAAGAATCTCCGGGAAGTTTATCGGAAGAATTTAATATTGAAGAATGGAAGACCATGAGAAACAAGTTATACGAATGGTTAAAAACAGAAGGTTCTACAAACTCTTTAGCTGAATATATACTAGGCGATATCTAATGATTAAAAATGCTTACTGTCTTTGTTTAGACAAAAGAAAAGAACACTGGAAAGAATTAGAAGAACAATGCGAATCAAGAGGCATAAAGTTCAATCCTTTTATTGTTGGGCAAGGCGAGATACTAAGTATTGATGAATACGATAGGTTTGATGGCGAGACATCAAACTACGCTAGGAGCTTTTGGGGATATGGTGGAAGTGATAATGATACTCCAGAGGAAGTAAGAAGGAAGGTGACAAATCACTACAACGCTTTTCAGTCTCATAAAGAAATGGCAAAGAAAGCTTTGCAAGGAGACGATGAGCATGTTTTGTTTTTAGAAGATGATGCCTATTTTACAGATAGATACGATGAAGTAATGGATTCACTAAAAGACCAATTAGAACATCTAGTCTACGACGTTCTTTATTTAGGATGGTGGATAGGAAACGAAGGCGATGAATTCAATCAAAAAATAGAAGATGGATGGAACAACAATAAAGAATCTGGCTTAGGAAATGCAAATAGAATTGGTGGCTTTCACGGTGTAATACTATCTAGAAAAATGCTAGATATAATAACCAGATTAGAGGCGATAAATCCTATTGACTCACAGCTTAGTAAGTTTTTTCACGACAAAATCAAGTCTTATTATATTATCCCTAAAATAATACACGATAAGGGTATATTTAGCGAATGCGAACAGACTGTCACAAAAAGATTAAAATTGTAGACAGCATTATTTTTTTTCTTGTTATAATAATAGCAGGATGGTCAAGATAATACATATGGAGTCAAAATATGACTAAAATACTTGTCACTGGTGGTGGAGGTTATGTGGGGAATGTTCTTTGTAGACATCTTTTAGATAAAGGGTATCAAGTCAAATGCATAGACAATTTTCACAAAGGACAATGTGACGCAATTATTCCACTGGCAACAAATCCAAATTTTGAATTCGAGTATGGAGATGTTACCGTATTAGAACAAATGAAGGAGGCCGTCCGTGGGTGTGACGCTATTATTCATCTTGCTGCTATTGTTGGCTTTCCGGCTTGCAAATCCCAACCTGCGCTGGCTACGGCGGTCAACGTAGACGGCACTAGAAATATGCTTTTTGCAAGAGAGTCTTATAATCCAAAGATACCTTTTGTTTATGCTTCTACAGGAAGTGTATATGGTAAAGTAGAAGACTTGTGTACAGAAGAGTCTCCTTTGAACGCTGTTTCCCTGTATGGGGTTAACAAAAGAGTCGCGGAAGAGATGGTAGCCACTCAAGACAATACCGTATCTTTTCGCTTTGCAACTGGGTTTGGTGTTAGCCCATGTATGCGGGTGAACTTGCTCGTAAACGACTTTGTTTATCAGGCTACCACAAATAATATACTAACTATTTTCCAAGCAGACTTCCGTAGAACTTTTATTCATGTCAGAGACATGGCAAAAGCTTTCACTATGGGTGTAGAAAATATGGGGAATTGGAATCACAAGGTTTATAATTGTGGTGCTAACCACCTCAATTGGACTAAGCGAGAGCTTGCAGAATACGTAAAAGAACATACTGGCTGCTTTGTTCATTATGAAGAAATTGGAACTGATGCAGACCAAAGAGATTATGAAGTTAGTTATAACAAATTAGAAAACGAAGGATTCGTTTGCGATGTAGATATGCAAACAGGCATCCAAGAACTTATTAAAGTCGCTCCTATTTTACAAATAAGGCATCAATACGCATGATAGATTTAGAAGGCAAAAAAGTTCTAGTCACTGGCGGTGAAGGATTTTTAGGTACTGCAATTTGCAAAAAGCTAAGAGAAAAAGGCGCAGAGCCAGTAATCTTAAGACACAGCCAAGTCAACATGCATGACTTACAAGCAATCATACTTTTTATGACGGCTGTTAAGCCAGACTATTGTATACACGCTGCTGGATACAATGGAGGCATAGAGTTTAATAGGATGTACCCAGCGGATATTCTGTACTCAAATACAGTCATGGGACTTAATATACATCACGCCTGTGAATATCTAAACGTAAAAAAGATTGTTTCAATTATGACCTCTTGTGCTTATCCTGATACAGGAATGGAAGTCTTGAGTGAAGATACCTTTTGGGATGGACAACCAAATAAAACAATTAGAGCGCATGGTATAGCAAAAAGAACCTTACAGACAGCAGCAGAAGCTTATAATGATCAATACGAATTAGATGCAGTCACTGTTTGTGTAACAAATCTATATGGTCCACATGACACTTTTAATTTAGTGAGAACAAAAGTAGTTGGAGCTTTGATAAGAAAGTTTGCAGAAGCTGTAATTGAAGAAGACGATACAGTGGAGTGTTGGGGAACGGGCGCTCCAATGAGAGAGTTTATGTATGTCGATGATGCAGCAGAGGCAATCATACAAGCATTAATAGTTTACGATGATAATACGAAGCCTTTGAACATTGGAACAGGAAAAGATATCAGCATAAAACAACTTGTTGAGTATATTAGATCTTCTGTTAAGTATGAAGGCGAAGTATTCTGGAATACAGAAAAGCCAGACGGACAAATGAAAAAGCTTCTAGATACATCAAGAATGAAAGAAATTATTGATATCAATCCTATTCCAGTAGAAGAGGGAATAAAAAAGACTGTTGATTGGTATGTAATAAATAAAGAAAAAGCTGATGCAAAAAAATAAAAAGATCGGTTTTATGGTTGACGATACTAGCAATAGCCAGCTATCTTTTAACCTTATAAAAAACGCCAACGAATTTTTGGAAAATAACTCAGATGATATAGTTGTCTTTTTTGAAAACTCAACATCTAGTGTTTTGAATCCAAACTTTTCAATAATGTCTATAAACGAAATTTGGAACTTTAATGGTTCTTTAATAGCTACTAATGTTTCTACCTCGATATCAATGAGGAAGTGTTTTGCTCCACAAAAAAAGTTTTTTTATGTTTGGGATTTAGAATGGACTAGACCGCATGGCAAAGACTTTGAATATATTGTGCAAGCATATACAGACCCAGAAACAACCTTAATAGCCAGAAGTAAAGAACATGCAGCAGCCATAGAAAACTACTGCAACAGAAAAGTTAAACACGTAGTAGAAGATTTTAATATGGAAGAATTAGCGAGGATTACAAATGAGTAGTGCATTTATCAACAAGTATAAAGAGTATATCATCGAGCAATATGTAAACGAAAAAAAGAGTACATACGAGATTGCTCAAGAGCTGAAAACTTACCCAAACAAGGTTAGGAGAGCTTTGAATACTCTTGGAGTTCCTCTTCGAGACAAAAGTTCCGCACAGACAGTAGCTATTGAAAGCGGTCGTCATGAGCATCCAACTAGAGGAAAGAAAAGAACCGAAGCTGAAAAAGTAGCCATCAGCAATGGGATGGCAAGCTACTGGGACAGCATGGAGGAAGAAGAAAGAAAACGTAGATCAGAGCTTTCCAAAAAGCAATGGGCTGAGATGTCTGAAGAAGAAAAAGCAAACTTAAGAAAGCTGGCGGCAGAAGCTGTAAGAAAGGCATCGAAAGAAGGCTCAAAAATCGAAAAGTTTATTTACGAAGGGTTGACAAGACTTGGTTATGAAGTTATCTTTCATAAGCGTGGGTTAATAGCTAATGACAAATTAGAGGTAGATCTGTTTCTACCGACAATGAATATCGCCATCGAAATTGATGGGCCAGCTCATTTTCTTCCTATCTGGGGAGAAGAGAGCCTTCAAAGGCATATTAGGTCAGACGCTCAGAAAGCTGGTTTATTAATAAATAGAGGCTTTGCTGTTTTGCGTGTGAAGAACATCATTCGTAACCTTTCCCAAAAGAACATGAGAGAAACTCTTGAGGCTATCGTGGAACAGTTAGTTAAAGTTGATAAAAAATTCCCACCTATATCAAAACGATTAATAGAGATTGAAGCTTAATGTATTCAAATAAAACAATAAAAGAATTGAAGCAGATTTTGGAAGAACACAATTGCGCCGTACCTAACGGAGCAAAGAAAAAAGATTTAGTTGAATTAGTGGAGGCTATTATGTCCAAAGATGAGGATTTTGTAACGATGCAAGTTGAAAATGAATTTGATATTTTTGAAGAAACTGCGACTGAAGAAGAAGCAGCTGTTATCAAGGAGGTTGTAGGTTCAACAAACGAAGAGAACCGACCTTCAATGTTTAGTGATGAATGGAATCCGTATGTAATGGCTCACTTTCACACTAATGAATTAATTGATGGCAATCCTATCTGTGCAGGCTTAAGAAGAGTCGCTGAATTATTACTTGGTGACATTATTGAATCTGGCCCAGAACAGGTATTTCCAGCAACTGACGGAATGGCTCCTGACAGAGCAACTGTAGTATTTAAGGTTGTTTTTGACTGGATGAATAGTGGTCAACAGAGAGTGTTTAAAGAAGTTGCAGATGTGTGGCATGGAAATACTGACGATTTGTTTTGCGCTCATCCTGTCGCTACTGCTAGCACAAGGGCTGAAGGTAGAGCTTTAAGAAAGGCTTTGAAGCTACGATGTCTTGCTGCTGAAGAGCTAGCTAAAAAAGATATTGTTAATATCGTTCAAGAGAGCGTAAAGCAAGTTCCTACATCTGGCGACTATCAATTAAACGCTGGAATTAGCAGCCAACAAATAGCCTTTGTTGATCAAAAATGTAACCAACTAGACATTGATGTTATGGCTTTCATTAATATGGGCAATGGAAAATACAATGACATAAGCAATGTAACTAAAGACAACGCCAAAAAAATGATTAAAGTGTTAAACAATTATCAAAACGGCGAAGAGATACCAGAAAGTATTAGAAACTATAAGATTAATTGGAGACAATAATGAAAGTAACCTACACGAGTGGCAAGATTAGCGTAGAGATTGAGGCAGATACTCAAATTGAGTTGTTTCAACGGTTAGCTAATTTTCAAGAGATTTTCGCAGAAACCAAATGCGGTAAATGCGATAGTGAAAACATAAGATTCCAAGTTAGGAATGTAGATGACAATCTATACTATGAATTAAAATGTATGGATTGTGGAGCTAAATTAGCCTTCGGCGTTATGAAGAAGGGTGGAAGACTCTTCCCCAAACGTAAAGACAAAGAAGGAAAATGGCTACCTAACGGCGGATGGGTTAAGTGGAATCCAGATACGCAGAGAGAAGAATGATAAAGATAGATAAGCCCAACCAGTTTGCATCAGCAGGCGTTCCCAGCAGGCATTTTAGAGACGCTCTTTATGCTTCCCTTCTTCATGTCAAACCAAAGTATTGCTTGGAGATAGGAACGCATATAGGCCAGTCTACCGCTGTATTTCAAAAGTATTTTGAAGAACACGAACCTGAAGGCATTGTAGTGACTGTTGATATCACTAAGTTGGTAAATATCAAATCAGAAAATGTTAAACAGATAATCGTCCATCCTCATGTACCTAATTCAGACGAATTTCATAGGGTGGATGATCATCTTTTAACACATGAAATAGACTCAGTAAAAGAGAACACTAAACTAATACAAGAAGCGATACGAAATCACCCTACAAACTTTTTCGACTTTTGCTTTCTAGACGGAGACCATCAAAGACAATCTGTAATTAATGACTTTGAAATATCTCGTAATGTATTAAATGGAAGTCAGTATATTCTTTTAGACGATACTGAAGAAGAACATCATGACTCAAAGAGAGTTTATGAAGAAATAGTTTCTAGTCAATCTCATAACGTCTATGACTTCTCGAAGGAATGGGATTGTTATTGTGGCTGTGCTTTGTTGTGGAACAAATAAAAAAGCCCCTGTTGATCAGACAGGGGCTTGCCACGCGCAGCGTGATGGCGAGTTTATAGGTACTCTAGCTCAACGTAGAGTCCGTACTGAGTCTTGCTTCCGATGCTATCGGGAGATGCGGTGACCGCTACGTACCAGTCGTGCTGATAGTATTGACCCGTATTGGCTGATCCATTGCCAGCATACTGACCGCTTGGCCCCGGAGATTTAGCAAGAGGTACGAAGATTCCACTTCCACCAACAGTCTTGGTTCCCGCAGGAAGCCTAGCACTAGGATTGGTAGAGGCATTATAAGTACCTTGTGCGTCTGAGCCAGTATGACTCGCGCTTCCCCACCATGTTGAGTCACCAGAACCTTCAATACTATAAGATGAAGATGTGTGTAACAATTCTGCGACTCTAGTAGTTACACCACTAGCTGGGTGATTTTTATTAACTCTGTCAAAAATTCTCAGCTTAGCGTTTTGTGTTCTAACAGCACTATCATTGCTAAAACGTATATTGAGACTAGCTTTTTCATTTGGAATATAAAGCAGTCCGGTCGCCGGAACGACTCCAGCAGCAAAACCTTTAGTATCAGTGTAATACTTGACGTTGTTTCCAGCGCCACCATTATTTGTGCCATTACCATCAGTAATGAATGTAGTGTCTTGCCAGCTATTTAATTGTACTGATTGACCAAAAGATCCGCCAAAGAACCCAAGGCCAGAGCCTGAGAGGTTATTTATTGCGGTGCTTCCGGCGAAAAAGCTTATAGATGCCATATCAAAATCTCCTTAGAGCTTATTTACTATATTATTATACACCATTACTCAAAAAACCCTTTTGTTTTCTTATTTGACTCTTTACCATTTTCATAAGGAAACATTCTATTTAGTTTGGCTTGTCTTTCTGAACAACCGCAATCTTTATTAAATGCTCCAAAGACTGTTTTTGTAGCCTTTTTTAAACCTGTAGCTTTAGTGAACTTAGCTATAGTATCACCTATACCTCTAGACTTTTTAGGTATTTCTGGGTCTCCCATAAAGTATTCATTTTTATTAGGAAATACCCTTTCTCCTTCGGCATTAAAAAAAGTGGTTCCTTCTTCTTCCGTTTGAGTAACATTAATTTTTCCCTTTTCGACCATGACCCTATTAAGAGGATCTTGCATTGGGCCGTTTCCTTCTTCCCACATATCAAAATAACTTTGTCTTGTTTGACATAGTCGATGTAGAGACCTACTTTTTATACATTGATGTCTATCACAAAATATTCCAGTCTGTGAACCACTAAACTTACACTCGCATGGAGTTGTTGCTTGAGGTTCACTTCCTGCATAATCCTCTTCTGTTTTATTAATAGTAAAGACCTCTCTTCGCCCTCTCTTTTTAGGATACTTGGCTAAAGGGTTATCGTCTTCACTCTTGAAAAAACCTGACATTTTTTTAATCCTATTCGTGTATGTTTACATGCATTATTGAATCGCCATGTGTTCCGTATCTAAGTTCCATATCTTCAAAGTGCGGTCCTAGATAATGGGTCCAGCATTTTTCTGTGCATTGATGATAGTTTAATGGACCTCTCTCATTGCAACATATCTGATCAAAACCTAAATAGAAATCCATATTTACTGGCTTATCGCTATTGCCTTGTCTACAATTATTTACCGGAGGCGGATATCCAATAATAATATCAAATGCTCCTCCATGCCTACTCCAAACTGCTCTCCAGTGAGGGTCTGCATATTCATTATACTTTTCATTTTCTGCTTGTGGAGCATAAATAACTCCTTTAAAGTTTCTAGGAGCCAAACCTATTCCGACTTCGTGGCCCATTAGCATAGCTTCTGGAGATGACAGTTCTAAGAATGTATCTTTTTGAGTTATCAAGTTTAATTTTCTATCATCAGCTGAATTCGCTACAGGTTTTCCAAGATATTTTACAGTACCCTTTACGATCTTAGTGCATTCAGCAGGAGTCCTTACGTCTAAAGTGCTTCCGTTACTATCAATACAAACAAATTCATTTATTATTTGTGTATCAATGGATGCCCCAAGAGTTAATCCTGCCTCTCCACATTCTTTCTTTGTTTTTTGTATGACTGGTCCAATAAACACTCCTGTTGGGCCGCACTCAGATGCTATAACACTTTCAGTTACTTCATTGCCATCAACTAAATATATACATGTTCCAGCTTGGTCATCACTAACATCTCTACATTCTTTGTAGGGTCTGATTGATTCACATGAATCGCTCATATCACAAAGCCTAGCCATTTCCAAACTTTCCTGAGAGTTATCAGGAACATAACTATCATCAGCAGGGAAATAATGTGGGAACTGTTGATCCAACGTATTCAAATCAACACACCTGTCAAATACACTTGAGAATGTGACACCTCTAACAGAACCACATGTGTTTATCCACACACCTTTTACCCAATCCAAACCTCTTGACGTACAAGCAGCCTCATTATCAATTTCGTAAAGTGTGCAGAAGTGTTGCTCGCAACCAGCTTTCGTGTCTACTTCTGATGGAGGATCAACAATGTCACCATCTGTATTTTCCCATTTAGTACCTTCTGGGAATTCACAACTTCCTAATCTGCTAGCTAGACCTCCTTCAGTTATCTTTTCTCCTTCTCCAAAGAACCCAGCATCTTTAGTAACCGTTTTTAGTTTTTGTGATAGATCATATTCCCAATCGCTTGCTTGTCCAAATCTAGGAATTGGTTTATTTGCTTCAAGATTGCTTCTTAATTGAGATGCGTCATGAACAACCAACTCTAATTCATCATGAATCGCAAACCTTGTTGCTGCTGTTACTGGTTCCCACCAATGCCAGCCATTTTCTTTGCAGTCTTCTCTGTTGTCATATTTTGCATTTTGACAACCACGATTTCTTACAACATAGCTACCATCAGCTGGACTTCTAGGACATCTCATTTCCCTTTGTTCGTTGCCTTCGCTATCTTCATATTCTATTTCTACGCACTCAAAACATTGGCCTTGAGGGAAGTCTTCACTAGGAGGCTCACATGGGTCTTTCAAATAGAACCCATTAATTTGACAGCCGACAGGACATCCTTCCATAAAGAAATCCTTTGCGTCTCCAGTTTTTTGTCCACCACTAATTTCTAATGGTTTTAGATTTAATGGATCTTTGTATTTATACCCATCTTTTTCATCGTTTCGTCTTCCAATTACCCATTCGCCACCAAATATTCTTTCGCATAAAAATTCATCTCCATCCATCCCTAATGGACTTTCTGGATCTCCAGTGTCTTCATATAATTGAACCCATTCTCCATTGGTCTGAAATTCAGCTTGTCCTCCGGGAGTCACAGGGTTTGGTATTCCTCCAAATCCAACTCTATCACACTCATCTTTGTCAGTGATAGGATCTCCATTAGAGTCTGTTATTCCTGAATTTGTTGCTACATCTACACAAGCTCCTTCAGAACACTCATTTATGTCCATTCTGCTTACGTTCAGGCCATAAAGGTCATCAACACAGTATCCCATTCTTGTACCTTTACAGGTGGCGGGATAAACTACGCTACCACTAATAACGACTTTTTCTGCGTCAGCTAAGTCATGGTCGTAATGCGTAGCCACTTCTGTGTGTGAAAAATGCGGCATCCAGAGATGTCCATTTCCAACACATGTTGAGTTATTTTTGTATACATTGTTTGTACAGAAGTAATCTTCATCTGAATAGATATTTTCAAATGCATTAATCATGACTGGCTCAACTGGCATTATCTCTGGAATTGGAGTGGTCATTCCTCCACCAGTATCTACCTCTTTGTACCTAAACATTCTATTCAGATTATCAACGGTTGGTTTCGGGCCAATTCTTCCCGGCTGTGTTATAGAACCAGTTGGATCTTTTCTTAAACTTTCAACATTAGATGGACCCATAGGAACACCCTTTGGCCACATTGACAAACTACCAGTTGAAGAATGTGTTTGATGATCGACCGGCCATGGATTCAAACCGTATGGTTGAGGAAGCTCTAAATTTTGCTTCATATTCATGTAATCAAAAGTAGTAGCCGATACTGGATTGCCGTTTTGGGTTCTTGTCCTATCGTAAATTCTAAGATGTCTATTTTTTCTAGGATTCTTTGTGATCAGCTTTGATACATCAGCAACCTTAATTTCCATATACTGACCGCTTCCACGACCCGCATCTCCATCTTTGTCTGGAGTATTATCCCCTCTTGGGATATCTGTATTGAGTATAGTTCCTCCAGCAGGTAAATATGGATTCCTTGATTTATTACTTCTGGAATAACTGCCAAATGTATCCGTTTCTGCTTGTTGCAATTCTGCTAATCCAATACCAATTGGTGTGCCTTTTTCATAAGCGCAATGTCTTCCTCCAAATGTGGGAGGATAAGCAGGTATAACTAAGGTGGCCTCTCCTGTTTCTGAATTGACATCTTTAACGTATTGAACAGTAAATTGCTCTGCTGGCTTGTTCGGAATTGGGTCAAATCCATATGTTTGACATCTGTGTTGTATATCGCCACCAGTAGTACAAGCGACACCGCCGCTCCACAAAGGAGCGCGAATTGGTGGACTTCCTGCGCCCGTTCTTAAGGGGTAGTCTACTCCAGTGTATGTACAACATTCCGTATCAACACATGCTCCTCTTGGACCGCATTGGTGTTTGGATATACATCTTCCAGCAAAAGCATATCTTCTTTCTAGCGCACTAGGCTTTCCTGTTTTTCTCCAAGAGTCTCCGGTAATCAAATTTTTTGGTAAACATCCAACTAATCCTCCAGTATCGCAAGGTGGCGTTCCCGCTATACCAGAAGTTACGTTGTCAACCCTTAGTCCCTCAGACCCGATAAAGTCTGTAAATGTACAATTTGTTATTTCTGCCCAAATATCTAAACCATTTTTTCTATAGTTGTCTGCCCCATTAGGACCAAACCCACCATCAACTATATCACCACTGTTATAAGCCGCTATTGAAGGTATAGAATTTCCACAGCCCATTACTAATCTAATAAAGTGACCATCTTGTGGAAGACTAGGAGGTTTCGCATTTCTGTATATTAGGTCTGTACTTGTGCCATCTACTAGCACTCCGCCACTTATTCCTCCATATTGAGGCATGTCACAAGCATCGCAATCGGCATTTATTGCTACTAACTCATCTCCTGATTTGAATGCCGTATAGGGGCTGAAATCTAAATTTGGTCCAGTTGGTTGGCATTGCGAAGGCCATTTGAATCTATGCAAGCCTAAATCACATTGATGTGTACCAACTGTGTTCATTAAAGTCCACTCAGATCTCCAAACAACGCCATCATATTCCATAGGAACATCTAAAGACTGCAATCCGGGACAAGTTTCATCTACAGGTTCATGACTATTTGCATGGTCAACGCAAGTTTCGTCTGCGTCTGTCGTTATATGCGTAGGACCGCATCCTGTATATGCATCATTGTCATATCCTTCATCTCCATTTCCATTAACGTCGCAAGTACCATCTCCAATATCTTCAACGACTGGGCCTTGATATTTCATCTCAACAAAATTTGGGTAACAAGAGCAAGGATCAAATGCCCAAATGTATATAGGGTTTAAATCGTCGAAATTAGTTTTAGTACATGTCGCCGTCAATGCTGAAGTAACCTGAATTACTTCCCCTTCATTGGCGCTACTACAATTTTTTTCATCTAGCCCTGCACATGATCTTGCTTCTTTACATGGCAAATATGGATGTGAACAATTTCCTATGATATCATTGTTATTGTCAGATATTAACGCCTCACAATAGGCAGTATCTGCACAACAATCAGTTTCTTTGCCGTCTTTGTCTAATCCTATGTATTGTACTTGGGTGTTTCCTGTTTCACTAACAGTCTTTGTTTTGGATCGAGAAGTATAAACTGATGAACATTTTCTACAATTAGTTCCCCCAAATAAGGTAGGTCTTTTTCTTAAAAACATATTACACTCAGAAACACCACCAGAGTGCGTTAAAGGAGTAAACGTGTCGCTCGAACCATCACAGCCCTTTTTTCTCCATTGGAAGGTTCTAACGCGTCCACCACTTTCTGTACATGTTCCAAATGTAATGTCAACATTATTTGGGTCTGCTATATGTCTCTTGAACTCATCTTCGCATTCTGCTAAATCGCTAAGATCGCAGGTATGGAATTCATCAGAACAACAATAGCCTTCATTTTTTAATGCCTTTGCTGCATCAAAGCTTTGGCTATCATCAGCAGTAGGAGCTTCACATTCATCCATACCGCAACCAATATAGTCTAGTATAGAGCTAGGTTGTCCGGTAAGAGTTGCTACTAAACGTTCTGGCATGAAGTGATCGCAACAAACAGGACATATTCCTTTTTGTTCTATTTGAACATAATAATCATTTGCTCTTTCTTCCCATTTATATCCCGGACCACCAAATCCAAATCTATACAGAGTATCTATTTCATTATTTTCATAATGTCCAATATACCCGGCTTCAACTCCAGAATCCTCATGATTTCCCCAATAATCAAACTCTCCAGTAAATGGACATGTTTTATAAACACCAACTCCCGGCTTTCCTCTACCCCCACTAGTCTCACTATATACATCTAATATACCTATATCACCATACCAAGCTTGCGACCAACATTCCTTGAAACGATCCTCTGTCTGCTCGTCAGCTTGCCGGACACAATCTGCATATCTTCCTTCAATAAACTCACCGCCTTTAAACTCAAATCCACTGTTTTCACAATCGTCGCTGTTATTTATTCCACTAACTACATCGCCATCGTAGTCATAACATTTTCCTTTACTTTCACATGCCTTTTTTTGTTCTTCTGTAGTTCCAGAATGAAGGTCTTTGTCATTTAAAAGTTTTGCGTCAGCATCTTGACATCTATTAACATAAAGTTGGTTTTTGTGGTCTACACCAACGCTAGGGTCGTATACGGTATATACTTCTGCAAGTGCATCACAGTCTTCCTTCTTCATAAATGCATTAACGTTGTAATGGTAACCTGCTACTACAGTACAAGTACCATATAAAGCACAATTTATTTCTGCTTCATTATCTGCGGTTTCATCATCATCTTCAAATGTGTCATAGTTTCTCCAAGAAGTTGTCCATCTTTCATCAAAACCCGTACAGTTTTCTTTCTTTTTTGGATTTCCATTTTCGTCTAATGCACCAGTTTTATCTACGGTGTTAAAACATGCACCAAGAGCGTCACAATCTGCTTCCGCACAAGCCTTTCCTCCATCAGATTGCGTTTTATAACAAGTGTGTTCTTCGTCTACCGGAGCGCCTGAAGTCTCACTGTTTGTTATGGTATCGCCTGTTGGAATATGAGTAGACTTTCCATTATTTTGGAATGAGAGCTTGCCGGTATATGTATCTAAACAACGAAATTGTGTAGGTTCTTGAGATGGTATTCCCCTATTTTCTGCCAGCTTTTTAGTGATCCAACTGACTTGTTCAGGTGCTTCTGCTTGACCTATACCAAGTCGATAGTTCATGATACAACCTTCTTCAACTTCCTCTACACATTCAGTTGTATCAATGTTTGCTTTGTTTATTATCCTTCCATCTACTGGATATTTATCGCATGTATATAAGTCGAATGTGTCTAATGTTACATTTTTAGCGACAAAGAAGTCAGCTGGTGGAGGAATTCGACCCAGAATTATTTCACCGGAACAAGCATAGTATTTACTATCACAACTGAGTTCCCATGTACCTCCTCCGCCTTCCCATACTCCACCACATCCCGGAGGACCATCTGCATCATCTTTTACACAACCACACTCTTCTCCCGGAGCTTTATCTGGATCAACAGTAAATCCTGAAGGACATTTACCATCATCATCCTGCATCTTGCATATATCGGCATCAGCTTCGCAATCAGTCTTTCTGTCACATACTGTTCCATCTTCTCTTTTCTTTGAACATGCTCCATACTCACACTCTAACTTGCTTCCTGCATCAGTTGATGCGTCCCATTTATAAACAGGTCCAAGACAGTCCTCTTTCTTTAGATCAACTTCTGAGTCGTCAGACAATTTAATGCATTTGCCTTGAGAATCGTCTAGGCAAGCAGACGTATACGGACATATAGAGTCTGGCCATACTTGGTTTTCGCAATTTTCTCCTGTACATGGGCTATGAAGTTTATCTTCCCATTGCATCTCTTGCCAATCTCGCTGGTACATAACATTGGCGCCAAAATTGCCCATGACATTGTAGGTATGCACCAAATCTCCATCTACAAGCAAGTGATTTCTTGATGTAATTTTGATTGGTTTTTCGTTGCTGGCATATTGGATTCGTTTGTGTTGCTTGATCCCTAAGCAATGGTCATTGACATAGCTAGCCATTTCTCCTTTTGGGAATAGACCAGTATCGTGCCAGTAACTCATTGAGTTACCCGTATCGCTTCCTTCTGATCCAAGAATTCTTCTTGAATATCCTCCTCCTACTTTGTCGCTAAAACCTTTCTTTATACTGCTTGTATCAACGAGTCCATTTGTTGAAGGTCCAGAAGGTCTGGCTTTAATGATTCCTTCCAGTTCTCTTAGTGGATAGCTTGAATCAGAACCTCCAACACTAGTGCCAGTCCAAGTATTATCACCTTCTCTACTGTCACAAGCTTCTTCTGTCTCATAATCTTGGATTAATGTACCGTCTTCTAGCTGGCATTGACCCAGACTTTTCCCGAATACAATATCTACAAAAGCTTCAGGTACTGGTTGAACTTGAGGGCATTCTTGATTTTCTGCAAGAGCAATACCTGCTGGAGAACATCCATCACTCCAATTCCCACCGGCGCCTCCTTCGTCCATAGGCTTCACGCACTCAGCTTCGGTTTTTGCCTCTTCAAATATGGGAGTAGCATTTTTTTCTATGACATCTTTGAAATTTACCAGCTTTTTTTGATCACATCCTTCAAACCACTCACAACAAATGTTGAATTTTCCTCCTGAAGCTTCACAGTCTTCTGGCGTAGCGTGTTCAAAACTGCCATCAGCTGCAACACAAGAGCCTGTTGTTCCACAACTTGCTTTAGTTTGCTCTTCACATTCAGGACAAGAAAGGTTATTCGTCCAGCCATCAAATGGAATCCAACCAACCCATAAGGCTCCATTACCATAGCCGCAATCACCTCTTCTCAAAAATCCTACATGTTCATCAACATATTTTTTAGCTTTTGTGGCTACTTCGTTACAAAAACCATCACTCTTCCTTACTCCGACAGGGCCAGTTCCAATAGTCATTTCATCCCATGCTACGAAATCATAATACATGAAATAATCTGGACCATAATTCCAGAACCAATGTCCTCCACCATTCATATGACCTAAAATATGATCAACACATACTTGCCAATATTTATGATGTACAGCAGCTTCATCGGGACCTTTAGCTCTGTTCTGTTTTTCTTCCGTAGCTTTGAATGGTTGAGGCTGTATGTTAAACCCATAGAACGCGTCGGCTCCTTTAGCGTTCTGTAACTCACCAAAATATGATCCTTTATTGTGATTGTAATAATGATACTTTTGGCAGTGCTGCGCACCACCATCCGCAATACCATCATAATTTACGTCAGGATAGCTACACCAATGTTCATGCTGTATGCCTTCTATAGCATCTCCCGGAAAATACCCTATTGGCCCTTTAAAACCAAGAGCAGGAGCCATTCCACCAGCGCCCTTTTGAAAAAGCTCATCTGCTGGGTTGCCCATTTGGTTACCCATTTTAGGGTCCCACAAAGGCTGAGACTCTGGCCAACCAGAACGAAGCTGAGATTCTTTGCCGAGAGTTAGATTAAAGTTAGAGCAATTCATAAATTGATCTACAGGCAAAAAGAGCATGACCTCTTCTCCACATGTAGTATCAAAATAGTTGTCTTGTTGTCCCTTTATATCGTATGGATCTGGTCTAGGAACACCTTTTTCTAAGCAAGCACCCCAAAAGTTACAGGGACGTATTGTAAGAGTCCAATAGCTTTCACCATCTAAATGGAATAGAACTCTATCATGTTGGTTTCCTACTGATGTACAACTACCTTCTGCGCCAGTTTGCGGAGCGTTGCTTCCAGTAACAGTTGTTGGTGCAAGAATTACTTCTGAATAAGGAGTTATACAGACAGTATTTTTTCTTGTGTTTGCTGCTCCACCAGACACTTGCGGAGTATGGAAAGGATGATCTTCATTTAATAAAGTTTGTCCACAACAAGACTGGCGTTCATATTCCCAATCAACAAAGTCATAGGAGATGAAGACATTTGGGTGCTTCCAAATTTTTCCGGGTTCAGCAATACAGTCTTCTTCTGTAGCGACATCTCCTTCCCAAACAGTACCAAACGCACCATAGCAACCAGCGTATACTTCTTCTCCAGAGTAAAGAACACAATTTTCTTCAGTTTCATAGTGCCAATCATGAGTGTGACTGTTTGTAACTTCGCACTCATACTGATTTAACTCAGAGTCTTTCGTAGGAGTTCCACTACTATCTGTTGGTCTCTTAAGACACACTGGATTTATAAGCTGGTCTTTAACTGTAGGCTCACCATCTTTAGGAGAATAACAAAGACCTCTTAAGGTACATTCTTCTTTATTATCAAGAAGCCAAGTTGCACCAGAACTTTCACAATCAGATTCACCTTCATCAGGGTTAGTGCAAAAAGCTTCAACTTCAGTAGCATCAAATGGATGTCTACACCAAGGTGTTTTCTTTAAGGGTACAGCCCCATCTTCAAAGCAAGCGCTTTCTTTATTTGCTCCAGATCCGTGAATTGCATTGTAAGAGCTATGAGCATAATATCCTTCAGGAGTGACGAATATTCTACGTTCTCTTGCTTTTATATTTATTAATGAGTCAAGTTTATTTTCAGAGAATTGTGTTGCTTTTAGATTTGTTCCTTTTAGGTCTGCTAATTTTTGTCCAGCTCTGTCTTCTACATTGTTATTTGTGATGCTTGGGTCATTCTCGCTCCAAAGACCATTTATATCTATACAGTCGTCTTCTGTAGTTATTCCATAATTGGGAACTCCATTTACGTCCCAACAAACAGGTCTTTCTCCATCTCTAACGGATGGGTTCAACATGTCTGTTCCGCCTCCGGGAAGCATTACACCATAAACTTCTGGCTTCATCCAAGCATCAGCACCTCTTCTAGGCCAGTTGTCCCCTTCTAACGCATCGTCGTAATTGAAATCATCCCTTACCTCAAACGCATCTCCTACTTGTTTATCAGAATCAAGTGTTACATATTTATTGTTTGCGTAATGGCACTCAGAAGGTTTGCCATTAGGAAGAGTAGTTACCTTGCATGGATCACAAGCATAACTTAATGCATCAGTCGCTGTTTGACTGCAACATCTACTACCTCTCCAAGCACCATTAGAATACTTAAGATGGTAGGTCTCTCCTGCTCCTCCTTCTATTCCTGCACGAGCGCTGTACCTTCCATTAGGATCTCTAATAAGAGTAACAGCTATTTCTGGAGGTAGCTGACATTTTGCTCCAGCTAGGTTGTCGCAACCAGTATCTATACAACCACAGCCCTCAGTGCAAAAACGACCGCCTCTCCTATCTTTAAAAGATAGAGGGTCGTCCTGAGCTGTTTCATCAGAAGCGTCTGGCCACCAAGATTTCTTGCCAGTTCTTTGATTTCTTAGGTTTGGATAAGAGGGATTATAGGAGGAATCCCAAGGATCACCAATTGCCATTATATTCCTGCCGTCTCTGGATAATCATCATCTGGGCCACAATCTTCAGCAGTAGCAAATCCTTGAGCAAAGAATTTTTTACTGCAAGCAGCCATTTCCCCTCTATCACAACCAGCATGTGTAACAATTTCCATACCGTAAAATTCACCCTGTAGTATTACATGAACGGGGATAGTTTCTTTTACTTTAATTTTAGTACCAGCTGTTTGTCCACATCCCGGATCTTTCATTCTCTCATATTCGTATGTTATTCTTCTACCAGTATCATAACTAAAAAACGCATCTCCTACCATCAAACCTTGACCTAAAGGATTCTCAATGAATATCTTTTCATACATTAGGTTTTTAGCCTGCTGGCTCCATTCTTTATCTATAGCAATCTTTTCATTAATAAATTCATCTTCACCAAAATAACTCGAACCCCATCCATGACATGGATTACCAGCTCTTCTAGCTCCGGGCGCTCCACCTTGAACTTTTCTAAATTTATCTGTACATTCAGTCAATTGATTTGGCTTACCAACAATTTCATCAACTGGACGCAATATAATTGCATCATAAAATGGAGAACAACCATCTTTAAAATCTGCACAAGCGGTTAGGTGTCCTAAAGTTCTACATCTACCACACCAATTATGATCTTCTGGATCATATATTTCTATATCAGGATAATAGATACTAGTTGGAAAGTATGAAGTATATGTACAATCATGAGTTGGACACGGGTTTCTATATAGTCTTCCCGGTGCATTTACATTACCACCTACACCAAAGTTAAATGAATTATTTCCATCTATACCGGCTTTTGGTAATATGCACTTTGCAGCTTTTGATAAATAAATACCATTATGTTTACCACCCACCCAAACTTTTCTATTTGGATCCCATCTTAAATCTACTGGTCCAACCTTCCATCTATCACTTCTTCGCATATGATGAGGAAGGAAATGTTTGTGGTCTCTTCTTGCGCCAGACTCTGTCTTTGCTTGTAGGGCTGGAGGATAATACCTTGTTCTCCCGTAGTTTGCAGAGTTTTCATCGTTATACTTATAATCGGCATCATCTCTTAGGTTAGGAACAGGCTTTCCATAAATGTCATAACCCCATCCTCCCATGACTAGTGGACCTCTTAGTCCAACTGGTCTAGCTGTCTCGACAGATTTTTCTGGAGCCGAAGTCAACCTTGGTGCATCTTTAGAATAGCCTCCTCCTTGAGCGACTTGAACTGGGTCGTTTATCTCTAGGTTTTTATTAAGGACATTAACATTGTGACCAGAAGCAAATGGGTTAAGAGAAACAGAAGTAATAAAAGGAGGAGCTGGAGCATTTGCTCCTAAAAGAGTTTCATTTCCAGCGCCTTCCCATTCGACAGTGTGTTCAACAATTCTATTGCCAGCTGAGTCTTCTCCTTTTGCTGTTGCATAAGGTCTTTCAAATGTAGGCATGGCTATGCCGTCATTCGGTCTGTTAGCTCCGGTCTCATGACCTCCATCACTTTGAATTACAAAGTTGGTAGCGTAGGGGATAAACAAGCCATCCATTGACATTCCTGATGTCTTCTTGAATGTTTCATGACTTTGGTTTTGATTTTTTATAGCATACGCAGGCCCAGACACAGTCATTGCAGGATTATCTATCATCTTCATATGGGTTTTTCCATAATCTGGATGATTATCCCAGTTCAAGACGTTATTATTACCGTCTCTTACTTCAAGAGGATTTGGCGCCCATGCAGAAGTAAGCATTAAGTGACTATAATTTTTTGTCTCTTCTTTCTTCTTTTCTTTATCGCTAACGTATTCTCTAAATGCCATTTTTCTACCTATTTATCTTTCTGGTATTGACCTATTCCTCTTCTGACTCTTTCCATTTGCTCTTCTGCTCTGGAAAGCCTTTGCATTATGTCTGACTGTGATTTTCTTATCCTGTCTTCATAAAGCTTTCCTAAGTCTCCAAACTTTCTCTGAGTAGAGAAACTATAGCTAGTTGTCAATCCATTACTTCCAACCCTTAAGCTTACATCGGTAATATAAGGACCTTTAACTTCTTCTCCATTACTGTCGAAATAAGTCAACTGTGCGCCAAATGCATAAGCCGGTATTCCAACTAATTCAATAGAGCCTGTCTCTATGACTCTGTTTTCACTTTGACCAATAACTGTTTCTATTCTAGACATTGCTATGCCTCCCATCTGAGTTTCTCCACCAAATGCGGCTGGATGTAATCCATCGTCAGTAGAAAATTCAGTTTTTCCATACGCTTCAAGTCCAGCAGCCCAAGGACCCCATCTATAATGCTTGCTTTGTTGTGGTATAGCGGCGTGCCAAGGTTTATATGCAGCAGCAACAAAAGAACCCTTTCCCATATCAGGTCCTAAGTTGGGCGCATATTTACTTCTAGCTTGCATGGCTATCAATTGTTGTGCTGTGACTCCTTGAGGCAGTAAGCCATTCAACCAAGCTCCTAATAAGAAGTTTGAGTTTCCTCCTTTAGTAAGAGGAAGACACATTTCATTTTTATTTCCTCCACAAGAATTCATTAATGGATGTGCCATATCAATATCTGGATAAAAGGCTCGATTTGCTAGAGTTACTAATGCATAAGGTTTATATGCAGCAAATTCATTAGTCTGTTCACTACCTGTATTATCTATTTCGTTTTCTCTGATGTATACATCACGGGTTTTTAATTCTGTTTGTGTACCATCAGTTTCACTGCCTATTTTTAGATATTCTTCGGCTGCGGCATGGTCGATACTGTCACCATCTTCTTTAGCGTCATCTCCACATCTATAACGGAAGTATTGCTGTTCATGATGAATCTCCCAGTCTGCCCTTTCTTTTATCCAGTGTGTTTTTGAATCAACTTCAGCAGCCACAAAAACCTTTTTTCCCCAATTATCATTAGGGCCAACTTTGCTTACAGGTTCTACATGCATGGTTTCTGCATCTAAGTCTCTAAAGTCTAATATCTTAGAGTCTTGTGTCGCTCGCCTATAATCTTTTTCTGGGAATATAACAAAGGACTTCAGGTTTCCTTCTTCTGTCCAGAAATTCATATTCTGAGGATATCCAGTATTGGCATTTTTAGAGTCTGGTGTGCCAAAGTTAAACTCAATATCTCCACCCGGCCAAGCTCCATTAGTTGCTATTTCCCACCTATTAATTTCCTGTACTGGTTCGATCCATTTTTCTCTAGCAATTATTTCGCATGTATATTTGTCTGGACTCACTCCATCAGTGCAGCGACCAATACCTTGTTTAGCAAACCATTCACTTAATAAACCATGAACGCCCCAATCGAATCCAGCATCTTCACATGTAGTTTGATCCTCATATTTGGGATTTGTGCAATGTACTGTAGAAGGTGGATTAAAAGGTAAAGGCACTAAATACTTTTTGCCATAGAAGTTGTCTGCAACATCTTTTATCTTTTTATAAACCATATCAATTTCCATTGACGTTGCTTGGAACAATGTCAAAGAAGTTGTTCTTGGCTTATCTCCACAAACAAAACCGGAAATGCTTTGCGCTTCTTCAGGATCAGCTTTACTTTCGTCAGTAACGCCAGTAGAAGCCATCGGTGGAGGACTTGAATTACCCCAAGCAACTAATACTTTTGCTGCTTCAAGAGTTGTTTGACTTTTACCTCCATGAATTATTACTTCATCTTTAGCCGGACATAAGTCGCCCCAAGCATTTGATGGCTCAGGTGTTTTTTCATAAAACCAACAAGGCATGTATGGCTGTAAGGTTTTTATAAAAGTCTTCCAAGAATCTATACTTTGAGCTGCATGTCTGAGTTCAGTTACAGTCGCATAATAAAATTCATCGTATCTTTTTGCAGGGTCGTTTATAGAAGACTTAGGGCCTCCTTTATATGGAGTATTCCCTAAATCAATAGGTATGGTTGATGTTCTGCATACAAGAGGAAGGCCAATGCCAGTATTCAAATCAACTGGTTTGTAATGTACTTCGTTTTGGCTACCGCCATTGTCTTGATCGTAACAATCTCTTTCTGATTCTATTTCCTCTTTGTTTTCTGGATCTTTTGGGTCTTGTTTTTTTCCATCACTATCTAAAACTTGCTTACACAAACCCTTCAATCTAATTCTAGGCTGTGTATATCCGGGAGCTGGATTATATTTTGACTCAATTACCCTACCAGTAAAATCATCAGTAAACTGAGGACCATAGGTAAAATCACTAACAATCGTCCATTCTGCTTTTCCGGGATATTTTGCTTTGCAATCTCTTGGTGTAGCAGCATCAGTCCAGTCACCTTTATGAAATAAAACCTTCCCTTTATCGTTTTCTATATCTTCAGTGGCTTCACACCTACTATCAAATGGATTTCTATATGATACCGCTTTACATCCGGGACTATATAAACTTCCTCCACTTTCAAATTGGTTCATATCTGCTGGATCAAACCCAGAAGGGAGAGCGTCTCCATTAGCATCTATTTCAAAGGAAGATCTAGTTTCAGGAGTCGCAAGAAGATTCCCACTGTCTGTACAATCTGCGGGACTTCCAACAAACTTAATAAACCCACTTTCAGTATTGACTTCCCATTTAGGATCATTGAATGTAGCAGCTTCTCCAGCTTTCTTTTCAAACGCCCCTTCTTTGAAGTCTTTCGCATAGTAGGCTACTATAGCGCTTCCTTGAGGGTTTCCGCTTCCATCTTCTGTAAAACAAGCGTGTTGACAAGCCCATCCATTTTCACCAACATTATTTTCAGGACCAACAATGTCTTCATGCATACTGGAAGATATATCTATATTGCTTTTATCTCTACACGCACCCCAATTGATACACCAAGGTCGCCACTTATATTGTTTCAGATCCCCAGCTTTCTTTACGGCACAGTCAGAGTCTGCTGTATTTACTTCTGGTCTAGGATCACATTCGCAAATAAACTTTAAATTTTCATAATCTTCATTAGGTTGTCCTGTAGCTAATTCCTCACAGATTCCTAAAGACGGATTAAAAAACTCAATCCCACTAAAAATACCTTCAGTAGGGTGAAAGTCTCTATAAGGATCATCATCATTGAAAAATCCCTTGATTGGATTTCCTCTAACGCTTAGATCAACAATGTCGTTATAAACATTGTCTGCTGCAATTGACTGAGGATCTGCTGGATTCCAAGTTCCTATAACCCATTTATAGACAGGTCCAAGACAATCCTCTTTTGCTATTTCTGCTATTGAGTCATCAGCGGTTTTGATACATTTTCCATTTTCTTCTTTTTCACACTCTTCTTGTGTCTTAAGATCTCCCTCAGAGCATGAACCTTGTGCAACAGCACCACCTTTAACAAGCTCTATGGTTTCAAATCCCCAGCATGGATATAAATCTAAGTAGCCTGAGTTTGTGGAGTAACTTTTTGTCCAAGTCCCAGATGCATCAGAGCATAGGTCCTCAGTTGGAGGATGCTCCCAATTACCTCCTTTATCTGCGCATTCTGTGGCGTTAGTTGGTCCAGCCACAACTTCTGGATCTTTTTTTGGAGGGCTAATTTTTAAACATGCTTTTACATCACAGTCACCTGCATTAAGCTGATGTTTTGAGTTGAGTCTATTTAACTGATAGGGATTAAATCCTTCATCTTGCTTAAAATCTTGAGGCCAATACCAAGGCAAATAATTATCATTACTTACAGGAGGCAAATTTCTTTCAAAGTCTGGGTAGTCTAACGTCTCTTTATCCGAGTATATTCCTTGTTTTCCATAAGGATTCCATCTCAACTTATTATTATCTGAAGGAAACTCATCTTTAGGGAATTCTTGATTTATAAGAGTAACGCCATCATCTTCAACGTGCGGCAAGAACTCTGTTAAAATCGAGTCTACTTCTTCTATTGGAGCTGGGTTTTCATCAGTTACATCTTCAGTTGTCCAGACATGATCTGCTACAGCTTCGCATTCAGCTTTATTTGTATAGGAAGGAGCTTTGTCTCCATTGCCATCTACACAATAAGATTCAGTGTTCGTTTTATCAAAATACTTTCCAGTAGTTTGATTGTAGAAAGTGTCTTTTCTTAGGTTGACATCTCCTAAAGGTGTAACGCCAATAACTCTAGTTCTAGGCGCACCAAGAATCATCTTTCCTTCAACAGGATCTGTAAATTCATAACCTAAGTTAGCACTTACTAAAGTTGGGTTATTTTGATCATCTACAAAAGGTCCTTCTGGAGGTGTCTTTTGTGATAGATCAACTGCATCCCCAATAGAACCACGAGTAATTGTTGTCGTTCTTGGGATAGGAACAACTTTTATGATTCCAGAATAATTTTTAACATCCGGCCATTCTTCAGGTTGAATAAATCCATCTTTGATAAGGTTTTTGGTTATAGGGCTTAGTGTTACATAGAAGTCAGCTCCTACAACCGCGCAAGCTTGTTCTATTAAAGATAAAAGGCTTGCTGTATCTCCAGCGATTCTCCAATCGGTTGGTATCAAACCTTCTTCGTCTCCTGAAGACGAACCAGAGTCTGTTGTGTCTGAAGACTGAGAACTGAACTTAAGAAAATCAGTCAAGTCAACTAAGTATCTATGTATATGCCAACTTTCTGGGTTGCCATCTTCATCTAATTTTACTTCGCCCTCTTCGTCTTTTATAGACGCGGAGTTTAATATACTTTTAGATGGATCTACATTTCTAGTATCCTTGCTGTAATGTAAGGGTCCGCCAAATGGTTCAAATTCTTCAATGTAATTTTTGTCTCTACCACTTAGTATGTTTGCCAGTGCGGGCAAAATACCAAAAGCGTGTTTTCTTCTTTCTGCTTGCTCATCTTCGCTAAGGTCTGGATTATAATTTCCAAACTTGTTAATAAATTGTTTGCTTGGATTATTCCAAACCATTCCGGCTTCTGTAATATCAGCTTTGTTAAAACCGTGATATTCGTAGTATCCAAATACATTTATTATGTTGTAATAACCATTCCAGCCTTTTTCGTATTCTCTTCCTGAATCTTCAATTCTATACGCATCAGCAGGAGACGTTCTTGCGGCAAATTTATTAAGTACAACAATTGTATTTTCAAGTATTGATCTTGGGTCTGCAATTTCTACCGTGTAGGTTTCTCCAGAAGTTGAAAACCTTTTTTCGTACTTTGTTAAAATTCCCGGAAAAGAGAATACAGTATCACAAGTAAGAGCGCCATCTTTTAAGACTCCATCATCATCATAGTCTCTTTTTACGCAGTCTTGTACTAAGTCTCTTCCGCTGTAGTAATCAAAAAAGACAGGAGATCCCGGATCAGGAATAAAAGGAATATCTCCATGAGTAGAGTAAAGTTTTCCCATTCCTGCATCTGGATTTGATGGGTTTGGATCATCTTCTAGATTATGCAATCTTAAAAGATCAATAGGAAATGCATCAGGATCATTAGGATGATAGCCTTCAGAAACAGCATCTCTAGTGCCAGAAGGAGTTAAGTAAGTTTCAAAATTAACTTCGTCTTTTACTAAATTAACGCTAAGACTAGAACTGTTACTACCCAAACCTAAGTTTGCAGAAAAATCCATAATAGACAAACCCAAGAAGGTCTGCTGAAAAATTTCTGGATTGTTAACATAGTCAGTTATTGCTGAAGCATATTCATCCCAAGACCCACCATTAGCTGTGCAATCAGCCTCATTTTTATATTGAGGTTTGCTACATTTATTTACATCTTTTTTAGGAGCCATTACATTTCTTGCCCTGAATAAGGTTGGTCTTTCTTATCGTCTTGATCTGGATTAACTACGCCATTTTCTTTATCTACATAATCACCAGTAGGAAATGCCCATGGGTCATTAATTTCATAAATCCAACTTAAATTATATGACCAAGTACCAGTAATTGGATTCCAACTTTCACTAGGGGGATTTAAAAATCTTTTTCTTACTCTCTTAGGAGGAGTGTTTCCAGTAAGCGTATATTTAGTATGGTCTATAGTTGTTAAATAGCTTGCGGGATCAAAAGAATCAATCAGCTTCTTAATAGCATTTGCTTGGACCAATCTAGTGTCTTTTTTAAGTAATCCGCCAAGTGGATTGCCGGTCGTAGTAGAAGTAATGTCATTTCCCGGCTTGGCAAGAATAAGCTCATGAGTAAAATCATCATTACCAAGAGCAACCGCTATGTCAGCAAAGTTAGGATTTTCTACCCACAGTGCCGCTACTCCAAATTCATCTACAGTTGCATTACAAGTAGCTTGGTCTTTTGGTGCTGCTAAGTATTGATTATTACTATCAACACATATTTCATAATGCCCAGTATCAAATGTTGCGCTTATACTCAAATCTCTTTGCCATTGCGTTTGAGTATTTATTCCTTGTAGTACAGGACCTAACCTTCTCCCTAACACAACATGAGAAGCAACAACTTGTCCCGGATAAGTGTCGTTTACTGACCAGTCTTCTGACTTGCAAAAAGGTATCCAATGATATTCAGCAACTCTACCCTCATAGGATAAGTTAAAGGTTATCGTTCCAGTTACTGGCTGGCTTGTTACGCTTTTATTAGCTAATGTAGGAGATATTGTATAAGCAGCATACTCTGGAAGCTCTTTAATTATCATCGCTGCTGAACGATGCATAAATGGCATTATTTTACTGTAGTGACTTAACGCTCTTCCGTATTTAGTATTTGCATTAACTTGGTCTCTGTCATAGTTTTCTTTTACATTTAAAACATCATCAGGATCTCTGTCTTGATTTGCGGCTTTACCCACACCAGCATCATCTGCATTATCAACAAGTCCTTCAATTGTTCCATTTATACTAACAGTGACTTTTCCTTCACTATCTTCAGAAACTTGCACATCTAATGTTTCAGTGGCTTCTATGTCTCCATCAGCAGGATTAATATAAGGAGCTAATATCCAAGTTTCAACAACGCTAAATTGTCCTGATCTAATATCTACATTTTGTATTCTTTTGTAGTTATAAGCTTTGTAATTGTCATAAGCACCTATAGGATTATTTCCGGGAACAGGAAGATTCATACCAAAGAGATGCACATCATCGTCATCTGTAGCAAGAGCTACAAAATTGTTATGTATTCCTCCCGTGTACTCGGTGTCATTAGCTCCACCAGCGTTTGCGCTAACTTGGTTATTAAATCCGTCATAACCAAACAAGAATCTATTACCATACTTGATAATGTCGTAAACAAATCCCCTAGCTTGCTGCCAAGCCTTGCCTCCATTTTTATAATTCGTGCTGTATAAATCAGCTTTATATCCTCCAACAGAAGTTGAGCTATTAAACTCATTTTTTCCGGTAGCGCTAATATTTCTTGTTAGCAGATAAGTTTTATTAGCTGATATAATTCCGCCTTTCTGACCACCAGCAGCTATACCAGCAGGTGGGAATACAAAATCTTTGCCGTTAATCAAACCTCTATGAAGCACACTACGATCTGTTTCTTCAATGCCCCAAGTTTCAGAAGCTGACGATACTAACCATTTGCCAGCCGCTGGCCAGTTATCATTATCTGCATTACCATCTGGCCCAAGCATCACATCAGCACTTAAGTTGATAGTGTAGTCACTTTTGTATGGATTTCCCGGCTCATGAGCTGGAAGGTCTATGCTCTCTAGTCTTACATAAGCCTTAAAACCATTAGTACCATCCTCTGACGGCGGATCAATTTCTAGATATGACCCCTCATAAAGCTTGCTGACAAGCTTCATTAAAGCCTTTTGCTTCCTTTGTATAGACTTATACCAAAGACGCTCTGGCTCTGATCCATGAACTCCATCACCATCTAAGTCATGTATATGGTCTGCTGCGGTATTTAGAAATAGACCTTGATGAGTTGGAGAACCTCTATCTGCGACTAGAGTTCCGGTTAAAGTAATAGCATATCTAGCACCTAATATCTCACCATCACCTTGTTTATCAAATTCTTTTGTGATATTAACAAACGGTGCTGGCGTCAAATAAATAGGCAGCGCTTCGTTAAATAATTGAAATCTTACTGACATTGATTAATACCCACTTGTAAATAATGTTGTGTCTTGTGTTCCAGAAGCAATGGTTGGCATTACTAAATTCATAGCGCCAGTTGGAGCCGCAAAACCTGTTATGTTAAGTGGTATGTGGCCAGTAGTTAAAACCGTTGCGACTGCGTTGAAAAATGCATTTCCATAGAAGTCTCTTTGTTTAATAAATAAATTCATACTTCCACTAGGAGTATAGAATGTTGGTCCTCTAGTAAATAGCTTCACGTTCTTATTGCTTGATTTTACAGCCTCTAAGTAAAGAGGAATATCATTTACTGGCTGTAAACCTTTGATATACAAAAGTCTATTCGCAAACTGAATAGGAGCGTGAATGCTTGGCATTACCAAGTTCATGTTTCCAGAAGGAGATCCAAATCCAGCATCAACATCCAAGAACAAAGGCATGACCTTTTGCGCTCTTGGAAAAGATAAAGTTCCACCAATTGTCTCAAGACCCAAAGTAGGAGAGATTATAGAAAGAGGGTCTTTTTGTTTTAGGAATAAAGGAATAGACTGATTGAACTGTCCACCAACCGTATATAGATTCATATTGTCGTTTAGCAACACTGAACCATTAGCAACCAAGAATCCTTTTGCGGTGTCGCCCATATTTGTTGTTGGGTCTTGGTTAAGAACTAAATTCATAGATTGATCGGCTGTACCAACATCCATGAAGAAGTTTAAAATTCCACTGGCTTTAGTGGCAGATGCACCAATTGCAATAAATGGTATGCTCTTATCGCCTGTGTCATACCCTATAACATTACCATCTACATCTGTTATAGAATGACCTCTTATTATAGAACCTTCAATTAAACCATCTTTTGTGTTGTACTTAGCGAGTTGGTCAAATCCGCTATAAGAAAGTTTAGTTGAATAGATTCTAAAATTAGCATCATATGGATGATTTGATTTAGGGTATTTTAAAACTAATTCTAGTTGATGGTCATCAAGGTCTTGTCGAACAGATTGCTGTCCACCATTATAGTAGTTTAAGGTCGGCAGCGGATGGGTTATATTGATTAACTGTTTCGAGCCAGAGGGAACAGAAACCCCAGAAGGATACCAATTTATATTTCTTTCATCAGTTACATTATCTTTGTGTTTTAGTCTTGCAGATAGATCAGCACCACTTGGGTGATTTGTTAAATGTTCGACCCACAAGCTAACGTTCAAATCTGTTAATTGGTAGAACCTAGCTGGAATTTCCGTCAAGTCAAAAGTCAAAACAGAAGATATAGCAAAATCATTTTGACCCCATAGAGCTTTGTCAAAAGCTCCTCCTCTAGCTCCGTCAGGATTCAATCTACTAGCAATACCAGAGTCAGCAACGAACTCTACATAATTGTTGTTAAGAGCATCTAGCCCTGTATCTCCAAAAGCGCCACCAGAAAGACCGCTGCTTCCTGTTGGTGTAACTTTTGTATTAAAGATAAGGCTAGTTATTTCAAATGTGTTTTTGTAGAACTCTTTTATGTCAGCATCTTCTACTGTGACATTCGTTATACCGGCTTGGTCAATCCAGCCCGTAAAACCTCGCTCGGCAATTGCAAATTCTCTTTTACCAATAGTTACGTTGGTATTAGCGGCTCTTCGAGTTTCTCTAGTGAAAGTTTGAGATTCACCCTCTTTTTGGCCGTTGACATATATTTTTAATTTAGAGTCGCCGGAAGAATAGACGCCAAATACTTGAGCTGGGTAATCATATGCTTCAAAAGATCTATCACTTCTAGCAAAGACAGGTGTGTTTACGCCGCTTACTGTGTGATCAGATCTAATATAATATTTGCCATCATAGTCGCAGCCCATTACGAATTGAGCTGGGTTTTCTCTGTGTTGGCCGAGTATGACTGTTCCTGTTACATCACCACTAGGAACGACTTTGGCATATATAGAATACCCATGTTTTTGAGATAGATCGACTCCGCTACCTACATTAACGAAAGATCTTTTGGATAAGAATAGACATCTTTCTTGTATTGCTTCTTGTCCAATTTGAGTCCTTAAAGAACCCGCTTTTTCCCATCTAGCAAAACCTACATTTTCACCAGTACCACCAGTTTCACCGGGTGTTGAATCTCCACCAGTACAGGCTACGCTTACTGCATCTCCGGGAAAACTACCAGCATCTGTTGGATTAGTTCCTTCACAACCACATCCATCAGGACATGAATTGCCACTTAAACTCCAGTCTGATCCATCCCACATCCATGTACATGTTTCAGAATCTGAACAAGAGCTTCCATAAAATCCATCAGCGCCTGTTGGACCAGTATTTTCTTGAGCGCTTACGACAATATTGACATTAGGAACACCAGCTGTTATTCCACTACCTTCTAATGGAAGCCAAGCTTGATCAAACTTGTCTATGAATGTTGAGTATTGACTACCTCTCCAGTAACCATACTCACGATTTGTTCCACTTGGGATTACATCTCTAGCACCAGCAAATTCAACGTCGCCAAACATGACAAGACCAATTGAATTTGTTTCTCCGGGTTTATGCAGAGTACCAAATGTATGATTGGCAGCATAAAGATTAGCTCTTCCAAGCTTGGGTATATAACCCCCAACTTTTAAGCTAGCTATTCCGTATTGAGTTGCCATTTAATCCCGTTCCCTATAAACTTCTAATCTGTGATTAGCTTAAGCCCATTCCACCAGATGTATTTGAATTTGAAGCTAGTGCTGTTCCAGAATCATCAGCAGCCCAACTTCCAGTATTGATTCTAGCGTCTTTAAGACCATTTCTTATAAAGTTATTTATTGCATCATTTATTTTACCACTTACTAGCACACCAAGTGCGTTCTGTGAGTCTTGTAAGAAGCCAGCACCTTCTTTCAGATTAATGTCTAAGGTTACAGTACCACCAACTTCTATAGTTAATGCTCCAGCCATAACTTCTCTCAAACCATCAACAGTTTGTGAAAACTTATCTACACCATCTTGGAACCCTCTAGAATCTAATGATTGAGTAAATGCAACTCCTCCGGTATCACTTGTTGGATTTGAAGCAGTTCCATTTCCACCTTCTAAGGCGGCAGCTATTCTTAATAGAATAGCCTCACAATGAGCATCACGAACAGCAATACTTGATTTCTTTTGTACGCCCTCTTCATACAGTCCTTTTAGATAGTCTTCTTGTTTTACAGTGCTTTTAGCAACTGCTTCGGCGGAAGGTGCAGCACCACCAGCAGCACCAACATCGACTCCTGTTTTTTGTCGATTTTCTTCTTTTCTTATCTCTTCTTGTCTTAGTTTAATCTCTCCTTCTTGAGCTTTAACTTCTTCTTGTTTCTTTACATAAGCTGAAACTCCACCTTGTGCATCTATATTAGCCATCAATTCCATCAGATTATCAGCCATTATATCTCTTAATTTCTGCGAGCTGATGAGTCCGTCACTGCGTCGTAGTTCATCCACTTTATACGATTGTTTTCCAACCATGAACTCTTCTTCGCCTGCTTTTTCAGCTTGTATTAAGGACCTTGAGATAATGCCTTTCATTTTGCCGAAAATTACTTCGTCTCCATAACCAGCAGTTCTTTTCGTGCCTTCCCCGGCTGCTAGCTCTTTCCCGGTCGCAAAGCCGTCAGTGCTTCGGCCATGTTGCTCAGCTTTCATCCTTAGTGTTTCATAATCGCGCATTATTTTCTCTAACTTCGTTCCAAATTCATCCATACTACCCATACCCCGAAGCTGCGTGAGGTCTTGGGAGAATTTTTGCATGGCATCACCCTGAGCGAAGTCCGCACCTCCAAGTTTTTCTAAGGGTCCCATTAACCTTTCTGCGACTTTTTTTCCTAAATACTCAGAAGCATCTTTTCTTTCTACCGTATTACCTTCGTCCAAGTTAGTAAGATGTCTGACATCGGTAGCTGTATAATCTCTTGTTTTATATGACCTGCTTAATTCTCGTGTTCCTCGATTCCCCGACCCGGTTACGTTGGTTTTGCCCGCAGTATTCCGCATGACTTCTGGGCCTGAACCAACCAGCCTAGATAAAGCAGCAGCAGCTTCAAATTTTTGGGTCTCTGACTCTGTTGAATCAAAGCCGGTCCACTCAATATCGTCCTGACCAGCAGTCAGAGCATTACCAATATTGTTGGCGCCAAATTCATCCAATATGGAACTCATGTGTGCCGTTTGGCTTTGCATACCTGTAGCTCTGATTTCCGGCATCTTTACTCCAGACATTTTTCTTCCAGCCGCGCGAAGATTTCCAGCGTATGACTTCAAAAACTGCATACGCTTTTTGGTTTCTTCATTATCTCCTACTTTAAAGCCAGTCGCCGCATGAAGATCAGTTGCTGTTTTATCAACATCTTTTTTTCGCTGCTTTGTTACTTCTTCGTCTTGTTTAATGTCTCTTTGGGCGTTTTTCATTAGTAAAATTTTAAGATCACTTAAAAACTGACTATTAGCATTTGCAATAACGGTACTCATATTGTTGATGCTTGTCTTTACATCTCCTGAAAGCGCTTCTTGAGCTGTTGCTGCTGATTCTTGTATCTCCAATATTCTTCCAGCTATTTCAATTTGCTTTTCACTAGCAGATGTAATGCCTTGATAATCAACACCACCAGCAGCAGTAGGAGCAACGCCACTCATTCCTAAGAATTTGTTTTGATCCTTTCTTACAATTTTTTCTCCTTCTGGACCCAACCGCATTAACATTTGCGCAACTTGTCTTTGTTGCGATGGATCAACTGCTGAGACACTTCCAGCCTGCATAGCTGTATTCATCGCATTTATTAGTCTGGCAGCAGTATCTTTTTCTTCAGCAGTACCATAAGAGGCATCAAACGTTAATTGCTCTAACGTTTTCTGTTTTTCTTGCTCTCTTTTTAGAGCTTCTTGTAATGCCGACAATCTTTGTGTGGCGTTAGTATTTTCTTGAAGTGCCGTCTTCAAAATAGTGTATTGCTTATTTAACTTAGCGTTCTCTTCCGCTAACTTATTCATGCCTTCAGCCAAAGGCATGTCGCCAAATCCAGCAGCTGCTGGATCTCGCTTAGCCATGGCTTTTGTATTTTGGTCTAGCTTCCCTCTAACCTCAGAAAAGGTAGATGCAAGCTTGCCAACATTTCCAGCCATGCCTGTATCAAGTCCGCCTTGCCCTAATAAATTTCTTTGCTGGGATCTGAAATTTTCTTGTACTTGATCGTCAGTTGGACCACCAAATTTGCTAACACCTATATTTTTTATATATTGTTGTTCAGCGTCATACCTCATTTGCACTGACTTATTTAATGAGGCAACATACTGCATCTCTAACTTATTTCTTTTGTCGTATAAGCCCTGCATTCTTTTGACATGAGAATCTACTTGCTTAGCTATTTCAAGAAATCCATCAAGCATTTCTTGTTGAGAGCCTTTAAGTGCCTCTTCTATACTTTTGATTGCACCTTCTCTTTTGTCAGCCTTATTTAGATCTGCTGCAATATCTGGCCCTAATCCAGCTATGACCGCTTTCATTCTTTTCATAGAAGCTTCTGATATTTCATAACCTTCTCGTTTTTGAGCAGCTTCTAACTGTTCCACAAGAGCTTGTGACAGAGAGTCTTCTGTTATATTAGCTCCTTGTGATGCCGCTAGCGCCATTGTGTCAACATTTCTCTGTACAAATGCAGCATCTTTTGCACCTTGGGCAAATCTTCCCATACCTGTGCCAAATCCCTCATCTCCTCTTTCGCCAGCCACATTAGTGAGTCGGTCGATTGTTTCTTCTAATCTCTTTATAGATTCATCATCTGTTGAACCGGGTCTTAGTTGTCCCGCAAGCCCACTGCCAATACTGCCCAGAGTTCCGGGACTTCCTAGTTGACCAAGTGCATTTACTGTTTCTGTACTTCGGTAAGTAGCTTCATCAAATGCTGACATTGTTCCTTTTAGTTTTCTTATATTATTTATTTCTTCTTGTCTCGCATCAGCGGCTTCCTTCATTTTTCTTTGAGCTTCTATTCTTGCTGCTACTTCCTCTCTCATTGCATCTATTTGGACTTGTCTTATTAACCCTTCTTCTTTTAGGGTTGGAAGCATGTTTGCTATTTCCGCATCAAAGTCGCTTACAGACTTGCTGGCTCCAGCTACAGAATCAAGATAGATTTTTGTATTTGCGGCTTGTTGTTTATAGAAGCTCGCACTTGCTTCATCATCTTTTGCATTGCCTTTCATTTCTTTTTGGGCTTGTATTGTCTCTTTCAAAGCAACACTAGCACTGATTGATTTCTTGCTAAAATCCTCCATAGCTGAGGCGCTTTTCTTATTAGCATCATCAAATCTTCTCTGCCTTAAAGCCTCTTCAGCTTCTGCTGTAGCATCAATGAATCCTTTCAATGCTCCAACAGCTCCTCCAATAGCCATACCCCAAGGACCAAACATTGCCCCTGCTTGAGCGCCAGATGCTGCTCCACCTAAAGCTCCAGCCATACCAGCTTTTTGTACTGCTGCTTCTCCTCGACCACCAGTGATAGCACCTTCCTTAATGGTCTTTAAGGCGTCTTCTTTCATCTTACTGGCAAATACACCGACAGCAGCTGCGGCTAATTGAAGACCCACGCTAAATGCTTTGAGAGCTTTGGATCTCTTTTCTGCGGCTGCATTCTCCTTTTTAGCTAAGTCAAGTGACTTTCTGGCTTCTACGTTTTTCTTGGCTCCCTCTTTTAAATCACTTTTTACCTTTCCTCTTTCATATCGTTGCTTTCCTGAAACTGACTTTCTTTCAGTTTCAAGACCCACCTCTTCGCTTGCTAATTGCATCCATGCGCCACCTTTGTCTTTCCTCAGAGCATTCTGAACTACATCTTTGCCTACATTCTTTCTTGCTCCACCCGCAATCAATTCAGCTTTTTTAGCCGCCTCTATTTCTTTCATCTTTGCTGCAACGACAGCTTTTGATGTTTTTATTTCTTCTAATCTTGCAGTTCTAGCTTTATCATCAGCTCTAAAGTTTTCTTTTATGGATTCAGTGCTTGCACGCATAGCATCCGCATGGGCCTGCGCTTCTACCACTCCTTTTTCTGCTGACTTTAAACGGCCAGCAATATCTTCTCCCTTCTTACCGCTTAGCATCTTCGTGCCGCCAAACATACCACCACTCGCAAACTTCTTCGGGTCCATAGCTCCCGGAATCTTGGCAATACTATTGGATAACCACTTTGGCATTTTGGCAGAGGCAGCTTCCATCGCTTTAAATGCACCAAGACCACGAGTGGCGCCATCAACAACCATATCTAAGCCTTCGCCGCCAATCCCAAATTGATCAGCAAGAGATTTGGCTGCACCACCAGCCATCTGGAATCCAGCGTATGCTGTTACAGCGCCAGTTCCCATTTGCATTATGCTACCGCTGGTATCTTTAGCAGATTTATTTAAGGTCTCCATACCCATAAACATCATGGGATCAACGCCGCCCATCGAGCCAGCGCCCATCATACCGCCGCCAAAGAATCGTTTGACTCCACCTTTTCCTACTCTACCACCAGTAGCGTACTTATTCATCGCTCCAAGCTTGCCATAGCCAATAGCGCGAGCTGAAGATTTATTAACGACAAATTCGCCGGGAGTTAGGAGTACGGGAGATAGACCGGAACCGAATATTCCTCCGCCAGTAGCAAATCCTGTGGCTTTCTTTTTTGCCTTTTTTGGTCTGTTTGCGTATAACTTTTTCTTCAACACTCCTAAGTTTGTGGAGTCAGTTATTTGAGTGACTGCCTTATTAAACTTGATAGGATCTGCATCTCCAGTCAGTCCTATGCCTTTTAGTTTATTCTGTTTGTTTTCATGACGAAGTAGCTTATCTAGAATAACATTTTCATTTACCGCTGTTCTTTTAACTTCTGCGTATCCGCCTTTATATGTTCCATCTAGCGGATGGCTTCCTCCAAAACCAGTGCTTTGTTGTATTGTGCCAGTCTTAGCTAATATTTGCTCAAAGATTGAACCTTGAGTCATTGCATTACCAGTAGCATAGCCTTGCAGCAAACCTTTATAGCCGTACTTGGGAGACCCATCTTTGTTGAAGGCAATCTTATTTAATGAGAATTTATCATAATCTACCGTACCTATTACTTTATCTTGTGCGTCTGAACGGTGAGTAAATCCATGTTTACCTTCTACAAATGCCTCAGTTGCCTTTTTACTTGGATCTAAGTTTTGCCTTATGGTATTCCCTCTAGCAAAGCCGCTACTCATTTTTGAAATGCCGCCTGAAGCATATCTATTCACGCCATTAAGAGATGACCCAAGAGCTTGTGCAGCTGACTTTCTTAATACAAATTCTCCCGGTTCTAATAAAGCAGGAACAGTATCGCCATTGCCTGATCCGGGAACCCAACCACCTTGACTAAATCTGGATATTCTTCCTCCAGCTTGCTTTCTCCCCATCATGCTGCCAAAGCCGCCAAAAGCCATCTGGCCAAGTTTTATAGTAGCCATTGCGGTAAGCATAGGAATCAATGGAGTAATAGCTTCGCCAACTTTGACCAAAGCTCTAGCTAAACCCATAGCTCCTTTGATCATAATTTGGAAACCTTCTGATGCCACAACGTCACGCATCAAAGCTTTCATCTCTTCTTTTACTTTAGCTAACTGAACAGCAAGTGCGGCTTGGGCTTTTGTGGCATCATTAGTTAAACTGTTTGCTCCGCCTTGTTGCGCTGCTAGAGCCGCTTGAGCAGTTCCGAACTCTTGAATGAGTGGAATGACTTTAGAGACTTGTCTAAATCCACCAAGCTGTTCAACGATTGCAGAGAATCTTAAGTCTGTAGAATCCAAACCAGATAAGGCTTTATTTAATCTACTAACAGCCTCATAAGGCCCAACAAACTTTCCATTCAAGTCTGTTAACTCGATTCCAAACTGACGTAAGAACTCAATGGTCTTTGGTCGTTGTAAACGAGTGAAGATAGTTCTAAAACCAGTAGCAATAGTTTCTGCTGTTTCACGAGTAGTAGCACGAACAGATGTGAATAAAGCTATGAGTTCTTCTACATTACCACCGGCAGCTTTGAACGCACCACCAGTACGGATGATAGCCTGTCCAATGTCACGAGACTCAACCGCGAACTGACCAGCGACGACATTGATCTTACCAAGTAAGCCTTCAAGCTGACTGGCTTCTAAGCGGAACTGCCTCATGGCGGCAACGGCAGTCTCAGCGGTTGTTGCAATATTATCAAACGTAGGAGCAAGCTCTGTTTTGGCTAGAGCGCCCATAGCAATTTGAACATCTTTGATACTAAGACCAGTTTGCTTTAGAATCAACGCAGTCTTAGCAAGACTACCAGAAGTGACACCGAGACCAGTAGACAAATTGGTGATGGTTTTTGAAAGACCTTGCAGGTTTTTCATTGAGGTTTGTGCAACCTGTGAAACTTTTAACAGTTCTCTTTCAAACTGAATAGCATCAGTTATACCCTGTTCAACCGCTGAGGCAAAACCATAAAATATACGACGAGCAACATCAAACCTTGCAACATGAGTCAAAGCCCTGCCAACAGATTTACCCAATCTATCAAATTGTGTAGCGGCTGCTTTAGTTTGTTTTTGAACGTCTTGTGTTGACTTGGCTACTTTATTCAGTTCCTTGACTGTTGATGCTCCACCTTTGGCCTCAATAGGCACTGAGACACCTTTCAGATCACTCTTGATCTTATTTAATATCTGTTTGGTGTTAGTAGGAGCTTGCAGGTTTAACTGCGCAGTTAAAGAAAACTTACTCATTTGTTACCTCAAAAAAAATGGGCATACCGATAGCTCAGAGCCAACGACATACCCACTTTCCATATATATACTATTCGGTTGTTGCTTTAGATTTAGCAGTCCGTTTTCGAGGTGTTCGCTTTGGCTTCTTTTCTTCTTCAGCCTCAGCTACTTCCTCTTCTTTTTCCTCTTCTTTTCCCGGAACTGGGATGGGTTTTCCACTGTCATCTAAAAATGGAGCAAATTCTACTTCTACGGTTCCTTCGTAGGTTACTTTTTCTCCATCTCTATTCACATAGTAAAATTCATCATTTTCATCATAGGCGATGAATCTACCATCTTCATCGACAAGTCTTTCTACCCCGTCCTCATCAATGTCTATCAAGTGACCTTCTTTATTTATTAAGTTAAGGTCATTGTCTGACAGTTTATAGTTTGTGAGGAACTTATTTTCTGGCAAGTTCTTTTCATAGTCTGGATCTAGACCATAAAGTTTTTCTGCAAGTTCTCCAGCAGCTTTTACAACAAATGGTTCATTTGCTTGTTCTTCGTATTCTTCTTTTGACTTGAAGTAAAGCTTGCCGGACTTATTATAAAGACAAGAAAAAACTAAATGAGAAAACCTCTCATTGTCTGCTTGCCCCTCGGCTGTATTGCCGTCCATTGAGCTTCTTTCTGCAATAAGCTCTCTAAACTGAACACGCTTGTCCTGCATTTTCAAAGCAATGTCTCTTGCCTCCGAAAGTGAAATACCTCCTCTATTGAGTCTTTTTTCGCTTTCGTTTATTGCGTTTAAAATTTCATCGTATTCTTTTTGTTTTACTTCATCCCAGACGCCTTGTTCTTCCATAACTTGAGAAAGTTTTTGTCGAAGAATAGCTCCTGATTGTAGAGCTTCTCTGAAAGCTTTGTTGTAAGCTAGCTGAGCTTCTTTATTCTCTTTTGCATCTGGAAGTTTGACGTATACTGTTAGTTCTTCGCCAGCAAGGTTAACTGAGTCTACTTGAATTCTTTTATTAGCCATTATCTTTTTCCTTCTTTTCTTCTTGGTTATCTAAAGGTTTTACTGGCAGTGTTATTTGGTAACGCAGCCATTTAATATCGTAAGCAGAAAACTCAGTCTCTAAGTTTCTTGCTTGGTTATTGCCTCTATCAAGTATTTCCGATCTTACTAGATCATAAAGTTCTTTAAGATGCTCCTGTTCTGGAGTTAGTTCTTCAGAACTTTCATGACCCCACAAAAACCCTAAGTGTTTTTCGACTGTGCTTAAAGCGCCAATCATAGTGGTCTGTATCTTCTTTTTTGATATCTTAAGAAGCCTTTCTTTTGAAACTTCTTTATATCTATCAGTTTTTTCAGACTTGAACGTGTCTGATTTTCTGACTAGTTCAGCATACGATTCTTCCATCATAAGCCCTCCTTGTTATCCAAATTTTTCATTTCGTTCGTTGAGAATCTTTATTTTTTTATCACGAAATTCGTGATACTTTATATTCTTGCCTTCTGAGTTTTCCAACTCTTCCATCCTAGATTTTACAGCCATTCTAGATTCTCCATCATTAAGACCGTAAACTTCTTCTACTTCCTCCCTAGTGTTGGCTACCAACATAACTTCATCCGCGCCTTGATGTTTGTCGATTAAACCATCTAGTTTTTGCTGTTTTAATAACTTATCTCGTTTTCTACGTGTTGATATTAACCAACCATCGAGAGCGTCATCATCATTTACCACTTCATCTGGTGGAGGCTCTGTAGCCTCTCCGATGTTGTCATAAAGTTTCGTCCAGCTAACTAGTTCCTGTTGTTCGGTTGTTAATTGAGTAGCTGGCCTATTAAAGACTCTTTCTGGGTTGCTTCCAGAGTTAGCCCACATAACCTGCCAATTACCAAATCTTGCTATTTCTCTAAACTCATATGTCTCTAAAGTTTCTTGATTGCTTAGTCTTAAAACATGACTGACGCCCAGTTTAGAAAAATCGTATGGAGTTCCATCTTCATACGTTGTTGTATTTTCTATTAACCAATTCCATCTAGCAAATGTCGCAAGTCCTTGACAATCTGCATGATCATTTTGGTGTTTGGTGACGTAAAGATTTTTTTGTTTCTCTTCTAAATCTTTTAGTATAGCTCTATGAGCTTCTCTTTTTCCTGCAATTGCAAAGTTCTTATAAACTTCAACTTTTGCATCCTCCATTAATTTAAGATTTTTCTTTATAAGATCCTCGTGTTCTTCTGACCAAACTTCTTGTTCAATCATAAAGTGAAGCATTTCTTTCCTAGTGAAAACACCAGATAACAATGCTTCTTCATAAGTCTCTTTAAAAACCTTTTGAGCTAAAAAATTTTGTCTTATATCAGGCGGATGTATATGTAACACCAGATCTCTATACTCAACAATTTTGTAGCCTAATAAAATCTTCGACAGAAAGTATTCTTTCTCGTAAGATTCCATTCCTTCTCCTCAGTCCCGTATATAAAAGTCAGCTCATTCACTCGCCTGTCCTAACTAAATGGCTATCGCTATGTGAACTGACAAAAGGGGTTGGTTGCCCAACCCCTTAAAATTGCCAATATCAAACTCAGTATTAAGTTGGATAAGGTACATCCGTACCCTTCGCACTACCATCAGCCGACCCAAAGATATAGTCCAGCTTGTTGAAGTTACGATATGAGAACGTCATACTTGCGTTTGAACCGCCAGTATCAATACCGTTCCAAGTAATAGATGTAATCTTATTCTTAGTACCTAAGTCAAAAGTATGAAGTCTAGATGTCCCTGCTGGCACAGCTTTAGGGTGAGTAACAGGACCATCAAAGACTGTGAACTTAATTGTTCTTTCAGCCAAGTTGTCGATATTAGGATAAGCTTGAGTGCCATCCATAGCTGCAACATCAGTAACAAGAGCTTCAATATCAGTCGTTACTTCAACTGGGAAGGTAACATATCTATGATAAGGCATTCTCTTGCCAAGCATATTGATCTGTTCACGACCAAAGTCAACACTAAGACTAACATTTGTTACGACCAAAGTGTTGGTGGTATCAGCAGCAGAAACCAAGTTATTGATTTCTTCTGGTGCAGTTTCAAATGCAAAGTGCTGTCTCTTACCAACAGCTCCTGTGTCTAATGTGCTTGAGTCTGGAGCGCCAGCGATTTCAGCTCCCGGAGCATCTGTCCAAACTTTGTGGTTTCCAACCAAGGAGATAGATTCTGTAAAGTATCCATCTGTAGCAAAGTTAAAGGAAGCCGAAGAACAGTACATACCAGAACAGTGTGCAACAGCTGTGGCATTATTATCACCAACAGTTTTATCTGTATCTGGATGAACAACAAATGCAATGTCTACTTGGTTGTTTTGGTCCGCAACGATCTCAACTTTAGTTGGATCAGATGGGTCCATAACACGACCATAAAGAGCGGTTGTTTGATCTAATACTTTTTCGACAGAAATTTCGATGTCAGGAACTTCTTCAATATCTTGGTAGATTTCCAACTGACCAAGTTGGAAAGTTTGTTCTAGGTTATAGTTGGTTGTAATACCAACACTCTGTACACCCGGAACAAATTTGGCTGTCGCAACGGTAAAACTACCGTCTGAGACATGAGTACCAAGGGCTTGAATAGCCCAATAGGTTCTTTTATTAGCCATATGATTATCTCTCCTAAAGGATAGGGTTTTCTATATCTTCTACGTTATTATACACCAATTGCTGGAATATCTTACGTAATTACCTGAGCGTTTAATCTAACAACGCCATGGTATAAATTAGGTGAAATAGCGTCAGAAATTGAGACCCTAGAATCTGTTATTGTTATAGAGCCACCTTTTACTCCGCTATATTTGTATCCTCCATCACCACTGGGCTTAATAAGCTCAGTATGTATTTTTGGATTAGCGTTTACCATTCCTCTATAATCTAGAGGAAACACTCCGCTTCTTCCTATTCTATCGCTATCAAACATAGCAATTTCAGCATCCTGTTGGAGAGAAATAATATCAATTAATTTGTCTCTCTCAAAATCATCCTCAGCTAAGACATGAAATAGGACATCAGTATTTACTATATGACGACCACCACCTAAAGCATAAGGTGACAAACTTCTGTCTTTTACGACTTCCACAGCAACGACTGGTAATTGAAGTCTATTATCAGCCAATTGAGACCAATCTCCAGAACCAACCAATGTAAAATCTCCATCAGCTCTTTCTGATCTGTATTGTATTTCTCTAAAGAAATCTTCATCAGCTCTAGTAACTTTTACCCACTTGTAACTAAACTCAGTAGTTACTTCGCTAGTAGTAGAAATAGGCGAATCAAATACAACTCTACCATTGGGATAATCTATGTAATGAGAATAAGTTCCAGTATCAGTTATAGACTTGAAGTTTCCATCAACATAAACTCCAGAGACTCCCGGACTGGGAGGTGTGGTTGTAGTTAATGGTTGTGCAGGTCCGCTGAATCCACTTTGCCAAATCCAGTTAGACCTAAAGCCTTCCCATACTTGACCACTAGTGTATCTTGGATCATCTACAAGTCTTAATTTGTGTTTGTCTCCTCCATAAAGTCCAGAAGTTGGAACAGAAATATTGACAAAACCTCCAGCATCCATGAGTCCCCAATCGAAATGTTCAATTAAGTTATCTTGGATTAATGACGATATTGTACTATCGCCTATATTGCTAATTTTTCTTAAGAATGCCATATTAATTCCAATGCTTTTTCATCGACTCTTGAATTATTTCAGAAAATTCTTTCTGAGTTTTTTCATGCGATAAAGCTCTAGTAATAAAATTATCATTTCTAGTTCCACTAAAAGCTGGATCTATTCTCCAACCTGTAGGATCTTTTTTCATCCTTCCCATTCCAGATCTGCCTTTGCCACTATATTTAACAAATTTATAATCAGCAACAATTATGGCATCACCTTTAAAAAGCAACCAATCAAGCCAAGCTATTTCTGATTTCTTGACACTTCCGCTACTTCTTGAAAAAGAAATAAATGAAGACTCAGTTTGAGCAAAAACATTAGCAAAATCTGATGGTTGAACCTTTATCGTTATACTTCCAATTTCCTTTCTCTTTCCTGTAGAAAACTCAACGATTGTTGAGTCACCAACAGCACCTGCTATATCTTTTGAAGCTTTAGATGCCATTGATTGAGTAAGTCCAAGTTCTCCGCGCAAAGTACCTGTTCTTAACTCATTCAATTCTGTGCAGTCATAAACTGTATTAGTAATAACTTCTTTTATCTTTTTTTCAAATCCATTTATTATCTTAGGAGCGACTTGGACAAAATACCTTCTTATTTCATTAATAACCGCTTGTTCAAAAGCTCTATCGTTATCAAGAAGGTCTAAAGACATTTCCCCCATTATTAAATTCTCTCCCAGAAAATAACGACATATTGTGTCGGGTTTTGTTTGAAGCCTTGGTTGTAAGGTTCGGATATCCTTTTGTATCTTCCTTTATTAGCATCTCCGACATCAACCAAAAGCTCTTTAGCCTTTGTTAGCTTTTCATAGTCGTCCATGTATCCAACTGTCTGGATCACGTTGCTAGGAACGTCTGCATTAAAACCAACGTCTATAAAATCTTTTCTTCTGTAATAGATTCTTAGTTCTACAGACTCAGTAGTCTCAACGTTCTTAAAACCGTCTCCTCCACATAAAGGGCATAAAGCACCTCTATTAAAAGGAATTGGACCTCCTACTCTATAAAAATTTACAGACCTTCCCCCAAATGTGTTTGTTGCACAATTTTCACATTGTTGTCTTCTTTCTGGATATACCAAATTGCATGTACGATTAAACAGAAGTATTGCTTCGTTTAATTTATTAAATGCGCTTGAGGGTAAGTTAAGAGCCATATGTCACCTTACTATGCAGAGTCGCCAGTGTAATATCTTACGTCGTCAAATCTACCATCGTATTTACTGTCAAGACCTGCTACATCAGCAGCATCATTATTGCCAGAAGTGATAATGTAGTTACTACCAAGGGCATCAGATTTCGCTGCTTTAGGAGCGCCAACTACAATTGAGTAGTTCTTTTCTGTTGTTACAGACCCATGAGCATTTGTTGTTACATCAGCCATTATTTATCTCCTTATTAGGATTCTAGTTCTGTTATTCTTGTTTTAGCCGCATCAAGTTCTGCCTTAAGCTCTTTGATTGCGGAAACTAAGTAAACGTTAATAATATGTGCATCTAGAGTTTTTATATTTTCAACCAACACTTCGTCAGTATCATGATTGTGTACGTCAATATTAGTTGTCGTAACAGCTTCAGGAAGATGCGTCTCAACTTCTTGCGCTATAAAGTTGTAGTAATAAGTGTCGTCATCTATGTTTCCAGAATGATCACAATTGCAATAGTCATGTGTATACTTGAACTTAACTGGTCTTAGCGCATCAATCTTGTCTAAAGCTCCAGTAATATCACTTACGTCTTCCTTAACACGAGAGTCAGAAACAACAGTCCAAACAGAACTAACTGGTTTACCAGCCGAGTTACTGTTTAACTGAAGCTCAAGTGTTGGAGACGCAACATTGATTCCGACCTTACCATCATCGGTAACTCTGATACCTTCGTCACCACCATCATTGCTTACCCACTTGTCATTGAGGGCAATATTTCCGTACATAGTTGTCTTGTCGGATCTGATAGAAAATTCAGATATATTATTTGTGTCACTGTCAAATCGACTAATAGTTAGCTTTGCTCCAGTGTCAGCAGCACTTGTGCCAGCTTGGATATAAGCAGTATCTGTCGTACTTCTAGAGCCATACAATCTTAGCGCCGAATAATCAGTGTTATCACCAATCATTACAGAAGCGTTATTGCCTTTAACATGAAGGTAGTTAGTGCCATTAGCAAAGTCGTTATATGGCGTATCGGTATTGATGCCAACGTGACCTAGCCTATCAATAGTAAGATGGTTAGGAACAAACGAACCAGAGTTATTTACTTTTAATACATCTGTAGCCGCTTTGTATCCAATAGAAGACCAGTTACCGATTGTTACATCGCCACTAGCTGAGGTATTTGAACCAATCAAAATTGCAGTCTGGCTTCCCATTGGGTTTTCCAAAGCTGCGTTCACATTTCCACTAGCGTATACATGTGTATTAAATAAAGGTCTCCAGTCTGTTCTTCTGACACCAGAGCTAGCAAATCCAACATATCCATTAGTTGAGTCTAATACGAGTTGGTTATGCCTTGTTATTCCAGCAGACTTTGTTGTGACAACTTGTTGGTTTGTTGAGCTATCCCATTTGAATCGGGTATAGTTAGATAGGTCAGAGTTAGCATTTCCAGAACCAATAAATAATTCTGCATCTCCATACTGAGCGCCAATTACAGCTCCTATATCTCCACTAGCAACTGTGTGTTTACCAATGTCATAACCAAGAACAAAGTGTTCTTTAGGATAGAGCGAGCCAAACGAGGCTTTTCCACCGCTAGTCAGAACAAAAGAAGCTTCAGCAAAGTTAACTTTGTGTTTTCTATCATCATCGTAACCAATGAAGAATCTAGCAGCTCCACTTGCGCTAGTGTCTACACCCATACCAAATGTAGCCAAGAGATTGTCTTGAGTCACATTGGCATTGCCTTTGTATTTTGAAATAACAATATCGGCAGTATTGGTAGGAGCGCTTTGTAGGTCTAGTCTCATCGAGTTACCAGAAGCCCTAACATGAATAGGCTCTTCTGGATGATCTATGTTAAATCCAAAATTGCCATTTTTATCAATTGTTAGATCTTTGTTGAATAACTTCGTTCTTTCGTCAAGATGTCCAATATACATATGATTACCGCTAGCAACGGCTAATGCATTAGGAGAGTTCTTAACTAAGATAGCGACTCCAGATTCTGGATGTCTACGATCTATATATAGAGGAGGATTAACGCCACTGGCATAAACAAACAATTGCCCATCAGGTTTGATGGACAATCTCTTAGCGACCCCTAGACCGGCGACTGATACGCCAGAGCTGGAAGTATAAAAATCAATACCTCCATGTTGTTTTATTCCAGCCTCATTGCCAGAAACAAAGTCTATCTTTGATACTATATTTGTATCCCATTGAGCATTAATAGAGTTCAAAGATCTATCAGCAAGCCCAACACCACTATCTCGAATGTCTAAGGCATACCTGTAATAGTTGTCAGCACCACTCGCTACAATAGGAGTCACAGAGTCAACAATATGAAGCATGTTGTCTCTAAGGGTTTTAGCGGTGATCTTACCTTCTGTATTGTCGGCAAGGTCAGACGTTATTTTTGTTTTAAGGTCTTCTTTTTTAAATTCTGCCATTATTCAAACCATCCTGACCTCTGTGATAGGTGTGTTCTTGCTACATTGTCACTACCGGGCGAGTAAGGGCCAAGAATAGCTTGACCAACAACACCGTTAAGTTTGTATTGAGTAAGAGCTTCTTCGTATCTTTTATTAATGTCATCAAATAGTATTTTAAGACCAGACACAATTCCTCTAAGATCAAGAGCAGAAGGTCCATCTCTAAGAGAGATCGCGTTTAATGAGTGAGTCTTTAGTTCACTACCAATAAGCATACGAGCTGTTCGTAGCGAAACTATATTAATGAAAGAGTCATCTTTATTTGAAGATGCCGTTGGATCTGGAGATAGAGCTACTGAATCAACATCAATAGTATATGTTTGCTCAAAGTCAACTTCTAAGAAAGATAATTGAGCAGATACTAATATGGATTCTTCTAATCTACTATCTGTAAAAGTATAGTCACTAGAATTTAAATCATTTACTAGGTGACGAACTATCAGCGTCATTTCATTTTGCCAAGCCATTTTCGTCTCCTATAGGTTTCTGTGAACTTTAAATGTTGTTATGTCTGTATAGAATGTTCCGTCTGATATGACAACCTTGCCTTGAAGCTTGTAAGTACCGGCTTCATCTAGATCATCAGCGACTGTATTGTAATATATTTTTCCATCTGTCCCATCTGTGCTATAAGCTGCTGCTTTTGTTAACTTAGTTCCAGATGGTTTTTTTATTATTAATTGTTTTGTTGTAGCGCTAGAAATATTTACTGCGCTAGAGCCGTCCTTAACTGTTACTAAGAACTGCGTTCCAACATCATCTTGGTGTATTTCATTTGCTGGCATATTATCGTTCTCTCACAAGAGTTTTTTGGATAACTTTATCTATATATCCCGTATTATCTTTTATTTTATCAATATTTCCATCAACAATGAACTGCTTATCAATATAAAGATTATAAGCCTCGCTTTTGTTTGCATAGATTGTAAAGCTAGATGACTTGTTTAAATACAAAGTCAAATTCAGAATATCTGGATTATCATATTCTGATGATAGTCTAGGCTCTAATCTAGCTATTGGAGTTAAATTAATAGCCCCTCTATGTATTAATACACTTTTTTCAGCTAAAGATACATTACTTCTAAGGCTAGAGACTATTGCGTGTTGAACACGCATTGAAGCGCTAGAACTAAGGGTAACTCCAGCTACTTTTCCTACAACTCCATTAGCAGCAAGAGTAACTTTGACTTGCAGAGTGTTTTGTTCAACAATGCCGTTGGCTGCTAAGTTAGACCCTCTCTCAAACCCATTTGTAAAGCCTGAAGTAAAAGGAGATGGGTTTATAATATGAGCTTGTCCTAGCTTGTTCACATAACCAATAGATGAGACAGAGCCAGAGGAAGACAAACTAGATACAAGATGCACTTCCAACTCAGGGTGGTTGGCAATAGTAGCAGAGGCAGATTCGGTAGAAGAAACAGAAAGAGTACCAACCATCTTGGCGGCAATAGTAGCCGAAGAAGATAAAGTAGAAGAAACTCCTATTTCGTTGTAAGCCACATTCAATGAAGTACCGCTCATTGAAATGGAAGACTTTCCACCTATCTCTACTAAACTAACAGCGGAGACAGTCACTGGGCCAATAACGATTGCGTTAGCGCCAGCCAACACTTCTGGATCGGCTGTTATTGTGGCAGAAGACGATATTGATGCTTTTCCAACAACTTCAAACACGCCTACTGAGCTTACAGTAGCCGAACCAGCCAAAGTAGCAGTTCCAAGTTTTGTAACAAAACCACTAGAAGAAACTGTTGCAGAAGAAGATCTTGCAGATGCTATATGTATTTCTAAGTGAGCTGCTGGAGTTACTGTACCAGAAGCGGAAACAGAAGAAACCATTTTCCCTGTTATATTAGGTACTGAAGAAACAGAACCCAAAGAAGACAAGGCAGATTTTCCAGCCATCTCCACAACAGCGGAGGATGGAGCAGACGCAGAGCTTGTTATTAAACTAGCAGCGCCTATTTGAAGAAGGCCGACTTCTGTAATAGAAGCAGAAGAGGATAGCGCAGAAGCAACATGTATTTGTTGTACAGCAGAACTAGATACAGAACCAGAACCACTAAGAGCCGCAACGCCTTCATGTGTACTAGTATCAACAGCCGTCGTGTCTGTACTAGACAGAGGCAGTTCACTTATAGCGCCAAAACCAAGCATAATGCGACCTTATTTATATTTTTTAGCTAATCCGAAAAATCCTCCTACAAATTATATATACACTAATTTCCTATTTATCAGTCTACAAACATTATAAATGCAGCACCTGTAGTATCATCATCTGCTACAAGCTCATGCGCGCCAATATCCCAAGTATCTCCATTGGAGTCTCTGTTTCTTCCATTAATATCTATTTCTACACCACCAGTGGTTCCTAAGTCTGCTCCAGCATCTACACAATCTGAATCTTCATCTATATGAAGATCCTCTGAACCAACGCTAGTTGAAACAAAACTTATTTCAGCCAAAGTTTTTCCTGTTAAGGCTGTTGAATCATTTGCACTTCGACCAAAATCTTCAGCACTGTGCGCTGAGTCTACAGTGTTATCCGAAAGGTTGTTGGCAGAATTCAAAGTAGCGCTGCCATTATCTATCCAGTAGCCATACTTTTTATCTGATGCAACTAGATTAGAAACTATATTATTTTTTATGTTAGCTGTAGTATCTGCGTCATTACCGCATCTAATTCCAACAGCGTCTTTACTACCCCCATTAGCTTGTATTAAATATATTGTATTATTGTAAATATATAGATTGCCTTGGAAGGCGCGACACATTATCGCTGAGGAACTATCATTGCTGGTTTCTACTATGCTATAAATTATGTTGTTAAGAAAATACCAGTTGTCGCTAGTACCCGCAGCTTGAGTGCTAACAATAACTGACGGGCCGCTACTGCCGGGATTTCCACCTTTATCATGCATTAGCATGTTTCTTATGGTACAGTTTCCAACGCCAGAGTCCAGAAAGATACATCTATTTGTATTTGTAGAGTCTAGGCTGTCCATGCTAATATCCAACCACTCAATTGTTACGTTGTCTACAGCTATTTTGATGATACCTACGTCGTGACCAGAGCCAGATGTAGGTTTTAATAACGCTCCACTCTCCGCTGTTCCATCATGTCTACTGTCTGCATGGACGGTGAGCTTAATTGATGCGAGATCTGATGAGGCACTACCGCCTATCGCACTTCCGTTTTCTATAGTGCTAGTAGCACCTGTAAAAGTGGAGTCTGCATACATTTCACCAACAGCAGTATCTCCATTTGAATATATGGAATTGCTGTTTAAATCTGCTTCCCATGCATTAATAGTAGAGTAGTCTCTGGAGCTTGTTCCTATACTTTTTGTTACGGTAGCCATTACAATACTCCTTCTGAGACTTTATCATAAGTCAAAATATCAATATGCTCTCTTTCGTCCATTGCTTTTCTACAATCACACATATGATCTGGATTTCTTAAATCATCTACAGAGCTTCCAAGCTCTGTGCCTAAGTCCCAATATGGAACAAACCACTTTCTTTTAGCTAGAATAACAGGACTATAATCTTCTGGAGGATCTTCTGGAGGATCTTCTACAACGGGTAAAGCTCTAGTAGTGACTGTATCTCCAGAAAGTTCAACTCTAGTAAAGGAATCGCCATCATAGTTTCTTCCCGAAGTGTTAATGCAGATAAAATGCCTTTTCTCTAGGTCTGTAAAAGGCCAGCTATTATGACCACTTTGCAAATTATCGCTTTCGGTCTCTATATGATTCCAAGCTACTGGAATAAAAACCTCAGCGTCACTTCTCATTTTGCCATACCATACTTCACCACCACTAGGCCCAAATATTTTGTGTCTAGGGCTTTTAAGTCTCCTAGATATGTATTTGTATGCATTGATAGCTTCGCCGTCTGCATTTGGAATAGTGTTAAGAATATCTTCTTCATCAGTTAATAAATTAGTTCTTTTAACATCATTACTATTAAGCCTCTCAAATTTGTAAGTATGAGTAGCTTGTTGAAACTTTTCTAACAAAGTGTTTAAGTCTCTAGTGCCATTAGTGTTAAAACCAAAGTTATTAGGATGGCATATCATTTCCGCATGAGCCAAATAAATACGATCAAGTGACATAGCATCAACTACGTCTCCATCTTGATAGCGAGGATTAACCCCATCAGATTTTACTTTTACTATTAGTTCCATTTTACTTTCTCTGAATACTCTTCCATTAAGGACTTTCTGTATGGAACGCAATGCTTACCTGCAAAATGTATTATAAAGTCTCCATCGTTGTAAGCTGTTCCTAAATTCTTTACTGGTTCTTTTGACTTATCAGCCCTAAACCAAGTTTCACCCCATTCGGTAAACTGCATTGGTCTGTTTTTGTCATCAACATAATAAAAAGAATTAAATGCTCTATTTTGTTTTTCTATATATACATGTTTATCAAAGTCCATCTCATTTTTGTTGTACAAGTAGTTCATACCACATTGCTCCCAATAGCTGTAAGTCTTGTACTTGCAATGTTCTTCTTTTGGCCAATCCCAAAGTTTTTTTAAGAATTTCTTTGACCAATCAGTATTCTTAATAAAATAGTGTCCGCAACATAAACAGTTTCTAGTTTTTGTTCCGCAATATTCTCCCTGTCCTTGCGTCGGTATAATCATATCGTACTTTGGTTGTATAAAGCTTTCTAGCTTCACAGTGTAGTCCATTATCAATGCATCTACATCAGACCAAAAAACCCAATCCACATTAGTTGTCTCTAATATCTCTAATATTAGCAACACGCTATGCCAGCTTGGATGTCTTTGTTCAAAGTCTGTCTTGTAAAGACCTCGCTTTGACACAAGATCATAATTATTAATTCTTGCGTAGTTTTGTTTATTTTCTACAGCTATATAAGCCCAATCATCTAAATTCTCAGTGTGTAACTGAGCTATTGCTATTTTCATTCTTTTCTAATCCACAATTGATAGTCTGCATGTATTACTTCTAGGTTAGTAAAGACACTCAAAAAATAGTCAATTGCTTTTTTAGATGATCCATCCATTGCTTTTGATCCATTACTATTTGGGTATCTTATTCCTAGTAGATAATCATCAAATGCCATTATCCCGCCTTCTTTTAAAGTTCTGAATGCTGAAATTGCGTCTTGAATAACCGCCCTTTCGTTATGATCTCCATCTATGTATATAAAATCAAAATAGTTATCGGGAAATGTTGAAAGGTACTTTGACGAATCTCCTTTAATTATGTCTACTTTATTCCTGACTCCTGTTTTGTTTATGTTCTCAACAAACCTTATGAAGGCATCTCCAGTCCATTCAGCCCAAGCGTCTATGCAAAAAAGTTTTGAGTTCTCATTTGTTAATATGTTTTCCAACATCCATATGGCTGACATCCCCTCAAAAGAGCCAACCTCAAGAAACCTACAAGGCTTGTCTTTGTATTTGGATAAAAACTTTTTAAACCGACGAACAATCCTCTCTGGATTATTTTCAGAAAACCAGTCCTGAGTAAATTGATAGTCCATCTTATATCTTCTTAAGCTCTAGAGAATCCTTAACGTGCCAATTATCTGTAATAGGTAAGAACCAATAGACGCTAGCAATGCTAGCAAGCTCATAAAAGCTGCCAGTCCTACTAGAAGTAGACTCAATCCCAAACCTATTTCCTTCATCATATTTTAAAAACTCTTTACCGTAATAATAATAGTTTGAGATATACTCTAAATCATTATTTATTCTTTCATTGACCTTGAAGCCAAATCTTATCCCTTTGCCACTTGTGGTCACATAGCAAAACAAAACTCTTTCATCTTGAGATAATTTATTAAACAAAGTGTTTGTGTAATCGTCGTCACAAAAGTCTTTATGCTTCATAATTGGAAACTTGACTTTCATTATCGAAGTATTGTCTGATCTATCTAATTCTTTTACTACTTTAGAATTATCAGGTCTATACTTTTCTAAATGCTCGACTGTATCAAATTCACCAAAAACTATCCGTACATCATGGGATACATAGTCGATTGGATGATAAACATTATGTCTAACGTCTCTTTTTTCATCCTTATAGAGGCCGAAGAGTTTCAGGTCTTGTATGTCTTTGTATTCTTGCTTAGATCCATAATCAAAAACATCCTCAAGGCTTCCGTATATTTTTTCCCACTTTGGCATTTGCTTGATATCAGTTAAATATATCAGCATAGCTCTTCAAAAATCTCCTTTGCCACTTGGTATTTATCTTCGTCTTTAGAAGCAAAAAGAAAACCTCTGTGTGTTAGTTCTCTTGACCTCATTTCTTTGTCTTCTATAGTCATGTACTCTGGATGTATTTTTAAAACTCTTCCCAAAAGCTCAGAACCTTTTCCATTGTAGTTGCTACTAATACTAAAAAGATTAGTGTCATGAGCCATCACGGTTCGCACTTCATTTCTTAATATCATTAATAGTTCTGCTCCAGCTCCTCTTATAGAGTGGTCAGCGTCTACAAAAACCAAATCAAAATCTTTCCATTGCTCTAGAACATTTTCTCCGCTATGCGTATGAAGGATTACGTTGTCTGGCTTTTTACACATTGATATAAGAGTTCTTAATTGTTTTGTTGGGCTTACCTCTGAAAGGTGCAACTTAAAGTCTTTTCCGTTATTTAAAGCCTCTATAAAAGCAGCTGTAGAAAAACCCGTATACGAGCCTAACTCAGCTACCCTTTTTAAATCTGTACGCATTAAAAATTCGTATATTATTTCTACATGTCTCTTGTCTGCTATCCAATCTGGATGGTCACAATCTAATGTAAATTCATATCTTGTAAAATCCATCATATAGTTTTACTTCCTCGTAATTTTTTATTACTTCCCTTAGTGGTCTTTTTTCTTGCTTTTGAAGCATTGCGGGATCCAATTCAAATCGCTCAACATTTAAGTAATCCTGAATTGAATTTATTGTTTTGTCAAAATCTTTGCATAAGTCTTCGTAGTAAACCTTTTTGTAGTCTAGGTTAAGACTTTTAAAGTCTTCGTATAATTTTGTTTGTCTATCTATAAAATCAAACAAATTTTTGGGCAAGACTTCGACTTTTTCTTTTGTTTCTTTGTCTCTCCAAACTTTTGTTTCGGTAGCTATTTTCAATGAAACAAATTGAGCAAGTTTGTACTTTCTTTCAAGCAAAATGAACTTGTCAATTTTTGAAAATGGCAAGTCGCTATTAAGAGTCAAATGCCAAACAAAACCAACATAAGAAAACTTACCCACAAAAGGAGTAATGGTGTTATCGTATATATAGTCTTTTATCTCAAAGTGTTCTTTATACAGTGGCGAATTTCTGTATTTACTATCTGGTCTAAAAAACTCTCCTGCCCATCCTATTTTTGGATGATTGTCCAATGTCATTCTTAAATAGTGTGTGCCTGCTCTAGGAGTGCTTATTAACGCACACTTTTTAGGTTTCATATTAGTTATCGTTTACAGGCATGTTTTGACCAATCACAAAGCCGTCCATATGCCCTTCAGCCCTAACAACAAAACCATAAGTATCAGCTTTATCATCTGTAGCAGTCATTGTTGGCGCAGTTCCTCCGGGCCAACTGATCGTAACAGCTACTGCACTTCCACCACCATCGAAATCCATAGTGACCGCATTCCAAGCAATAGTATATGGGCCTGTGCTAGCATCTTGTTCAAACCTTATCATAAATCTTTGACCAATAGCACCATACTTAAAATCTATGTCTGTTATGTTTGCGTTTAACTCTACATCAAAGTAATTAGCTTTTCTTAAGTCGAAGTCTAAAGTTGCATCATTTTCAGGTTCTTCCTCAGCGTTTGCTAAAGGATGATAAACAGCTTTAGTGAGTGTTAAGGCTCCACTCGATTCAAGAGTCATGCGCTTGGTATTGTCTGTATAAAAATTGATTTGATTAGCATCTTCAAAATCTATCTTAGTTTCGTTATCTTCACCAAGTTTAAGGTCAGTAGCAAAAATAGAAGTGATTAGCGTCTGTGCTGCATCAATTGTAAACGTCATATCAAACGGGTCGCCGTCAGAACCATCACTGGTATCTGTCCAGTTAGTGGTAATACCAGCGCCAATGAATTTAACTTCCTCGTTATTCGAGATAGATACTTCATCGCCACCATCATCCTCAAGAATGAACTGCGACATTCCTCCAGAAGCTGCCGCCTCCCATGCAATGTCAGTACCATCAGAAGTCAACACATAATTATCGCTACCAATTGACAAAGCAGCAGGATCCCCACTAGCGTTTCCGTAAATAATACTGCCTCTAGCAAGACCGGCCATTTTAGCAAGAGTCACTTGGTCGTCAGCGATATGCGCCGTATCAATAGACCCGTCTACATAGTGCTGACTATTAATAGAATCATCAGCTATATCCAAAGTCACAGCAGCAGTTTCTGAACCGCTACCTGAAACAGTAATAGTGCCTTCTCCAGCATCGGCTACAGTAGCTACATAGTTGCCTGTCGTGTGAGTGCCAAGAGTAATTAGATTGTTTAAAGTTGTAGCTCCTGTACCGCCATCACCTACGGCTAGAGTTCCAGTTATAGAAGAAGCCGCAAGATCAACAGCTACTTTTTCAGACTCTATAACTAGTCCACCATTAGATTTTAAATCAACAGAAAGAGTTCTAGTAGATGTTATATCTCCACCGCCAGTCAAACCATCTCCAGTAGTTATTGATACCGAACTATGGTCTACATGCTCATTTGCTACAAAATTGGTTAGAGCATCGTGGTCAATATTGGCTTCATTAACTGTTAAGGTTACGTCTCCACCAATAATCGTATCAGCTCCAGCTCCTACAGTTAATAAATTATTTGCTGATGTGATATCATCAAGAGCTGTCGCTCCAGTTCCTCCATTAGCTATTGGAAGAGTTCCAGTAACTTGATCTGTTAAGCCTAATACACCTCCAATATTATCAAGATTAAAGTTGCCTTCGTTGACTGTTAGAGTTACATCTCCATTAATAATGGTGGCAGCACCAGCTCCTACAGTCAGTAAGTTATTTGCTGATGTAATGTCATCAAGAGATGTGACTCCAGTTCCGCCATTGCCTAACGGAAGAGTTCCAGTTACTTCTGCGGTTAGATCAACACCGCCAGCTTTAATTGTTACAGCACCACTACTAACAGAAAAATTATCGGTTGAGAATGAAGCTATCCCTTTATTAGAAGAAGTAGCATCTTCTCCAGATACTTCGATAGTTCCGTCACCATTAGTAACGTCTATACCCTCTCCTGCTGTGATTGTGGTTTTTGCTAATCCACTATCTCCACCAACTAATATTTCACCATTAGAATAACTAGTTTGACCAGTACCGCCTTTATTAATTGCTATAGTAGTAGCACTCCAAGTACCTGTAGTGATAGTACCCATAGTGGTCATGTTAGTGCTTCCAGCGTATGTAGAAACCGCAATGTTCTCTACATTACCCATGCTCATATCGCCTTTTAGCTCAGAATAGCTTCTGGCTTTAACGTTACTAGCACCGCCCACTAAAACTTTATTTTCGGCAATGGCTTCTTCAGTTTTTAGGGCATTACCACTGCTTTGACCAAATGTCAAAGTGTCTTGTTTACTATTTGCAAAACTAGTAGAAATATAAGACGAATCAATTGGGTCTCCATTCCAGCTACCGGAACCAATTACTCCTACGGTTGTTAAGTTACTACTTCCAGCCCATGTAGATAAAGCTGTATTTTCAACATTATTAAGACTCAGATCTGTTTTTGTATCGCCGTAAGACCTACCTACCGCACCGCCTCCACTATCTACTTTTATGTAATCATTTTCAGATAAAGTTTGTCCCTCTCCGCAAACGAGTATATTACCAGCAGATGATCCAGTAACTAGACTAACAGCTCCTGAAGAAACTGAAAATTGATCAGAGTTAAAAGAAGCAATACCTTTGTTGGAAGTAGATGCATTTTCTCCAAGGATTTCAATGGAGCCAGCTCCAGTGGTAATATCTATACCTTCACCAGCCGTTAAGGTAGCAGCTGTTCCAGTACCGCCACTACCAATCAGCAACTGGCCATTCGATAAAGCACCTACTCCACCATTAGCAGTAGGAAGCACGCCTGTAACTTCAGCAGTCAGGTCAACACCAGCATCTTTAATAGTTACTGCTCCGCTAGACACAGCGAAGTTATCGCTAGAGAATGAAGCAATGCCTTTGTTGCTTGTGGTTGCGTCTTCTCCGTCGATAGTAATAGAGCCAGCTGCATTAGTGACATCTATACCCTCACCAGCAGTTAAAGTGCCAGCTGCTCCAGTACCACCACTACCAATTAGTAACTGACCATTCGATAGAGCGCCCACTCCACCATTAGCAGTCGGGAGTACACCAGTTACGTCTGCTGTTAAATCTATGCTTTCGGCTTTGATAGTTACTGCACCGCTGCTTACAGTGAAGTGATTTGTATCGAAGCTAGCGACACCCAAATTGGATGTAGTGGCAACTTCGCAGTCAATTGTTATTGAACCAGCGCCAGTAGAGATGTCTATGCCTTCACCAGCAGTCAATCCAGCCGCAGCAGCAGCTCCAGAACCATCACCTATTAATAGACTACCACTAGCCAGTCCTCCTGTACCACCATTGGCAACAGGAAGAACTCCAGTAACTTCGGCAGCTAAATCAACACCGCCATCTTTGATAGTAACTGCACCACTGGAAACAGAGAAGTTATCAGTGTGAAAAGAAGCAATACCCTTATTGCTCGTGGTTGCATCTTCCCCAAGAATCTCTATAGAACCAGCGCCGTTAGTAATATCAATACCTTCACCAGCGGTTAGAGTACCAGCAGCTGGTGCGCCTGAACCATCACCAATTAACAACTGACCATTAGTTAATACATCTAATGCAGTTATAGCGCTAGTGCCAGCGCCTACAAGAATACCACCATCTGTTAAGGTTGCAGCTCCAGTTCCACCATACTCTACTTTCAAACTTCCATCTGAAGCACTAAAAGCAGCTAAGGCAACAGGGTCTGTAGTTCCATCGCCTATGATTATTTCACCGTCTGCCAAAACAGCCATAGCAGTAATAGCGCTAGTGCCACTACCAAGCAGTACACCACCATCTGTAAAACTAGTAGCTCCCGTTCCACCCCTGTCAACATCTAAGTTCCCACCAAAGCCATTAAGGTCAATGTTCGCTTTGGTTAACTTTTTTGAATTGTCGTCAGTATCAACTACGACAAAGTAATCACCATCAGCATCAGATGTTGAGGTAGTAAGTTCACTTAAATCTAGATATACAGTTATACTGCCAGAAGCGCTTGTAACATCTACACCAGTACCACCAGTTAAGGTTGCGGTGGATGGAGTATTACCAGTTCGCCCAATAAGTAATTGACCATTGGTTAAAGCGGTAGTGGATTGCACAGCTCCATCAGCGGCAGAGCCAGAGGCTATCACAACACCGCCATAAGTCAAGTTGACGCCAGCATCTAAATGCACAGCGGCATCGGCAGGATATGTACCAAATACAGTATGAGTACCAGTAGACAAGGAAAGTTTAGCACCAGTGCTACTAGCAAGAATGGTGGTTCTAGAGAGAGTGTCAGGACTAGCATCAGTCACAGTGCCAATACCAATTTCCCAAGCGCCATTAGCGTCAGTTATTGCATAGTAAGTAGTGTTTGTAGTTCCAACACCACTTACAAACGACTGAAATCCACTAGCAGCACCAGCAAGATTAATCGTGCCAGTGCCAGTAGTGGTAGTGGTTTCTTTTACTCTATCAGCTATTACTAAAGCCACAATATTCCTCCTTTAAATAGAGAGGGCGATATTAGGCAAATGTAACGTCTAAATCACCAGCGTTGAATTTGAAAACGTCGCCGTCTTTTACATCTCTAGCTGTGGTCAGAGACCCATGAAGCAAAACGTTACCAGCAGTAGAAGCATCTGAAATAATTACTCCAGAAATCATTCCCCAATCAGCAGTAGCTGTTGGAAAAGTAATTGCACCAGTATTTTGAGTTGCTCCATCACTAGCGGCATCCCATGCGGTTACTTGAATTCTTGCATACGCTCCACCACTAGCTTCTTGAGTTAGAGTGCCTGCTTCAACCACAGGAGAATCGTAGAACTTAATCAAACCAACATAAATGGTAGTTCCCGGAGTTGTATAAGCTGTGTTTCGTAAAACATGATCAACTAATTTGTTTTCAAGATATGTTGATAATGCGGACATATTTTATATCTCCCTCTTTCTAGAAAGTTATTAATTCTGCACGTTTCCAAGTGTCAGTGTCTACACAAACATAAAGATGGTGTATGGTAGTTGAGTCAACAGTTATGCTGCCAAATTTAATTTCACCTTTGGTACAAGTTTCAGTTGCGCTAGCTGGTTTTGTATCGTCCCAAAAAGTGAGTGAATCACCTACGTCTGTAAAAACACTTCTAATATCTGATGGACTAATTTGTGCAGATGTATTATCTGGTAATAGATCATTGACTTGTGAAGCTAATTGTGTTTTAGTTCTTTTAGTCATTTACTACTCCAATTAGTTAAGAATATTCTATCTTATTATACACCAAACAAAAAAACCGCCCCTAAAAATAGAGGCGGTTCTCTTTACGCTTGGTCTATACCAAAGATTCTTAGAAAGAACCGAGCAAGACACGACGGTTGTCGAGAACGGCAAAGCCGATTTCTGCCCAACCGTAGAAGCCAGCTCGTTGCTGACGGTGCAATGCATCGTCTTCAAAGATCTGAACATCTTGCTTAATTGGCATGATGAAGCTGTCATTAGATGACAAATCAAGACCTACTACAATTTCTTTATCAGAGCTGGGGCCAAGGCTTCCAGTCAACTGATGAGTGTAGAAGTTCTGATATTCTTGACCTTCGCCAAGTTCATCCATGTCATGAAGGTTTACACCAAAGATGCGAGTGATAGCAGCGCCATCATCGCCAGCTTGGTAAATTTCACGACGAGTGATTTCGTCAACTTGATCAATACCCCAGTTACGGATGTCTTCCAGAGCTTCTGGTGACAGGTAAAGATCAGTCAATGAACCACGATTCAATGAACCGCTGTTACCACCGGCATTTCGGCGCATAACAGTTTTCAGCAAGGAGATGAGTCGCTTGGTGAACTGACCGGCAGAAGCATCTGCGTCATAAACCAAAACGTTTCTATCAACGCCAGCGGCCAACAATGTGTGCCATCCGTCGTCATTCATCTTCTTAGTGAAACCAGCTTCAAGAACCTGCATTGCACGACCGACAACATCCCAACGAGCTTCTCGTGCATAACGCAAGAGATAGTCGATTGAAGAACCAACGGTGTAAGTTGGGACCATTACATAGTCACCTTCTACAGCGCGTTCTGGGATACGACCGTGTCCGGGATTAGTGTAAGCGACATGGTCAGCTTCAGTTCCGGGAGCAAGTAGGTCAAGTGGAAATTCAGCAGCTGAACCGGGAGCCATCTGGATCTTTTCAAAGATTCCATCAAGGACATCGCCGACCAAAACACCCTTACGCAAAGGTGCTTCTAAGGCTACTGCTAATTCTCGCTGTGCAGCGAGAGCTACCTCTTTTTCAGAGCTACCAGAGCGCTGAATGAGGTCAATAAAATGATCATCAGGTTTAGTCATTTTACTCATGATTAAAAGTCTCCTATATAAGGGTTAGATTACTTGAGTATCGCGCCAGCAACAGTATGCTGAATCGGAATCGGCAGATTAACTTCAACCTTGCAGTAGCCATCTTCGTCTTTAACAGACATGAAACGACCAACGGCAGTGTATTCAGTATCGTCGATACTAGCTGCTACTGCGAATTTGCCAGTATCAGCATCATCCATGAAAGCAAGAGCGCCAGCGGTAGGCGTGCCTTCAATCTGATCAGTTACAACATAACCCTTCTTCAGGATGGAAACTTTTCCACCTTTCTGGACTTCATCTTTGTGCCAGTTGATATGCTGGCGAGTGAGGTCAATATCTACTACATCATTGAGCAAAACACCGATTGGAATAACGGAACCAGTAGCTGCGGCAACTGTTGCCAAAGCTCCGGCTTGGTCCATTGCAGCTCCAGAACCAGCGGTACTGTATGCTACAAGTTGACCTTTCTCTGCGGTTTCGTTCATGAAGAACGAGATATCGACATCGAGTTCATTTCTATCAGCTTTTAAAGCCATTTGAATGTCTCCTTTGAAAAATTAATTACTTATTGATACTTGCTGTGGAACGAAGAACGTTACCCTCTAACCACTCACTAGCACTTGAACGCAGTTCTTCAACAGCGTCATCACCAGCGTCGGCTAAAGCAGCTTCTGCTTCTTCTTCAACTTCCTCAAGAATTTCAGCTTCAGCTTCTTCAGCGGCTTCATCAGTTTCTTCAGCTTCTGCTTCGTCAGCTTCTACTTCTTCAACTTCAGCGCCTTTCTTCATCAAAGCGTCTTCATCTTTCTCTTCGTCTTCCTTCTTAGGAGGGAAATTTCCCTTCTTCTTTAGAGCGACGACTTGCTCAAACATTTCGTCTGTTGCTTCAGCGAAAGCTTCGAGAATAGACTCGACTTCTTCTTCTTCAGCACCAGCTTCAACTAAAGCTGCTCTACGGGCCATGGTTTTAACTTCAGCTTCATGAGCTTCAATTTTTGCCAAGGCTTCAGCAAGCTCTTCATCCTTCTTTGCAATTGCTTCTTCTAATTCACTAACTTTAGCTTCAGCAGCTTCAACAGCGGCTTGGGCTTCAGTAATAGCTTCGTCTTTTTCAGAAACAACAGCTTCAAAAGCTTCAATCTTAGATTGAATTTCTTCTTCTTTCTGTTTAGTCATTTCGGTTTCAAAAGCTTTAGCAGCTTCTTTGGCAGTTGCCAATTCAGCCTTAAGTTCTTCAACCTGTTCTTTGAGAACATCAGACATATCTTCATTCTCCATATTAATATTAGAGTTAGTTATTTCTTCTGCTTGCGCATTAGCAAAAGGGTTTACATCATTCAGAATCACGCTGCGCGGATTTGCGGGATTACTAACAAGACCTTTGCCAGAAAACGCAATATTCCTTAAAAGTCTTCCTATCTTATATCCTTCGTACTGTCCATCACCTCCGTATGCCCTTAAGTGTTTTGTTAAAAATGCAGAAGCCTCATCTCTTGCTACCACTTTGTTATCTCCTTCAGGAGTAACAACAGCATAATCAAATTCATTGAAAAGACATTCCATGGAGACAAACCACTTGTCTTCTTCAATTTCTGCGATTAGCTTTTCCATTCTTTCTTTTAGTTCTGGAGTTGTCCAGCTATTGTAAAGAACGGCACTAGTAGCAATGTCAAACTTTTCGACATTATTAATATCTTCTATTTCATTACCTACTTGGTCAAGTACAACACTCCCAGTTATATGACCAATGATATCGGCTTCATTATGCATGAAATTAAATTGTTTATCTACAGGTGAGTCTTTTGCTCTCCAAGCTTCTTGCAAATCAAAGACATCGTCATTTTTATTCCAACCCGTAGATACAAGAATTGAACTAAGATAATAAAGATCAAATTGTTCTTTATTTTCAGACGTAGCTTTTTCATCAGCAACAACTAAGTTTTTGATGCTTTCTTTTTGCTCTTTATTTGGTATATAAAAAGCAACGGGTGAAGAGTAGGCTACACTAGCATTAGCTTTTATAGCTTCTTCTAAACCAGCTTCTTTTTCACTTGCGTATATTTTCATGTATCACCTCAAAAGAATATACACCATAAAGAGAAAATATTCTTTGAAAAGTTACCCTGTTTTACTTAAAGCATAACATGAAACATGCATCTGACGAAGCTCATCCATGTTGGGTTGCCTATCTTTTCTCTCAAAGAAATCTTCTTTTAGTTTATTAAGTGATGAGGCAATAGTCGAATCCAACTTTAATGGTTGTTTAAGTAATTGATTTAAAGCATCAGGAGTTACTTCATCAAAAGGATTCAAGTGACATAGAATAGAAAGTTTTAAGTTCTCAAGATTAGTCGCTTCCGACTTAGTTAGAGATCTTAAACTCTTTTTGTCGTGATGAGATAAGATGGCTGGATTAATAATATTAGAAATCTCAGCCTGTGCTTCAGAAGCCCAAAGTGTAATGTTTAAGAAGTCAGATGAGCTAAAGCTTTTAGGCTTTGCTTCTCTCTGTTTCCTTGGGCTTTGGTCTTTAGAGTTCTTAGGTCTTCCGTCTTCTGGACGACCAGTAGGATCATAGTCTTTTTGTTTTTCTAGTTTCTGTTCCTGTTTTTTAACTTCTTTTTCAATTCGCTTATCTTCCTTCTCTTCTTTTTGCTGTTCGATCACATTTTTGTCTCTGCGATCTTCTGGGGAAGTAAAAGGATGTCCACCAGTATCAGAAGAAGGAATCACTCCAACATCTTCCGCTTCGATTTCGCCTTTCTGTAAAGCGATCTTTTCCAAATCATTTTTATGTTGTGGATTATGATAAGGGCCAGCCTTCTGTGGCATAGATTCAGATTTTCTATCTCTTTCTTCTCTGCGGATTCTAATCTTTTCGATCTCAGGTATCTCCCCAAATCTTTCAACAACAGTTTCGGCGCTGATAATATTTCTATCTGCGAGTTGAATAAGTAGGTTCTTCTCAGAAGCCTCATCAGATAAAACCATCTGATCAAAGTGAATTCTAGCAGGAAGTCTAAAGCCCATAGCTTTCTGGACAATTTCTAACTCTTGATTCCACCAATTAACCAATACTTGGCGACCATACTCTAATCTTTCAACAAGAGTTTTTAGACTAATAAAGTTGTTAGTAAATCCACCACTGCCGCTAGCCATTCCGGTAAGTGTAGGAGGAACGCCAAGTCCGGCATATATATTCGTAAGTACGGGTTCATATTTTTCTTTTCCCAAAAATCTAAATACTTGGGTACTAGACTCAGTAAACTTAAGTTCTGGACCCCAAACTAGATCCATAGTTCCACCACCAACATTACTAGCTAAAATGTTTCTCAGCTTATTGATTGCAGCTTTTGTAGGAAGAATTTTATTATCTAGATCACCAAGACTCCAAAGCCGAATGTTTGAAATGGCTCCATCTAATGCAGATATATCAGCCAGCTTCATTTTTTCTAGCATTATGATGTCATCAAGAATGGCGTAGATCATTGGGTTTGCCCAAACTAACCAATCGTCTTTCTTGTAGTAATAGACAGAAACCTTTTCATTATCTAAAGGTATGATATTTTCGCCGTTTTTAATTGACTGAATAATATCTGGAGGAAGCATAGCGTTTAGGTTTCTATGGTAAGGAGAATCTGAATTCAATCCCTTCTTAGCCAAACCTCTAACTAGTTTAGAAACCTTTAAAGCATACTGAGGTTTTCCTACGAATGCAGCTAATTCATCACCAATGACTTCAACAGATAATGGATTCAAAAAGTCAAACTTCCAAGGGATTTCTCTCTTGTTTACATTATTAACTAATATTTCCATGTCTGGGGCAGCAGAAGTTCTAAGATCTTTTTCTGCTTTTTTGTTTATTTTTGCAGTTCTTCTTTTTACTACTACATTTCCGCATCTATAAAGTGTATTAAGAAATCTTTCTGATCTTTCAATACCGTTGACTTTCTTAAACCAAGCTCTGAAGAATTTTTCTATTCTTTTGTTTGGATGAACAATAGTTATGCCTTGACCAGCAAAGTCCGCCATAAGGTCAATGACGTTGCGGATAATGCCCACCTTATCGTAAGCCTGCATACACATGCGAATGGCTTCTTTTTGTCTTTTTGGTACAGACTCAGAAGAACGGAATCTATTGTAGTCTTCTCTATTGAATCCAGTTCTTACAGAACGGTTTGGTTCAATATCAAGAAAAGACCGTCTGTTATAACCTATGGCTTTTTGTATGCCATCATAAGAATCAATATTATCGGAAGTATCAGAAAGAGCTTGTCTTTTACCAGAATCATCGGACCAAGTAACAAAGGCTTGTGTTTTTTCTTGGTTTTGCAAAGGGTTATCATCAGACATGTGTTTACCTATTGAAATACAATTGTATTGATTGGCGAATTAATCTAATTGATTATACACCAAACTTAGTAAACATCTTTCATTCCTTCTGTGAACCATGCGGGACCGACATATTCTGGCCCCTTCATATCGCCCTTTAAGCCTCCAGCAAAACCACCAATAGTGTCATATACAGGTGGCGGAGGTGTTCTAAGAATCTTTCTAGCCGACATATTTGCCATTATCAAAGAAGAGTAACGGTCTTTTCTAAGTCTATCTTTTCTACCGCCCGGAAGTTTAACTTCAGGTGTATCCCATTTGTCCCTACCAGAAGGTGTTTGCGACATGATTATCATAGATAGCTCATCCTTGAGTTCTTCTATTTCCATTATGCAATCCTCTAGCGTGTCATAAAGACGATTTTTTAATTTATCATCAGATATAGCAAGTCCAAGCGTAGCTGAATCAAAGTAAGGAAACAGCACAGCTTTATCCTCAAAGTCTTTCCTCAATCCATGATTTGCCTCTGCAACCCAATCGGCTTTGGCAAATTGAATAAGTTCCACGATGTGTAATCCGGGTTCACCATCGGTGTCTTTTTCTTTTTTATCATCAATAGTGGGCCAAATAGCAACTTCGCCCTCTCTGATCTTATCTGAGTCATGCAATGCTTCCATAATTGCAATACCACCACCTTGAGCATCTAAAGCAATTTCTGCACAAGGAAACACTTTCATTAAATCCCTAATCTTTCTAGCGCAATAAGAGTAAAAGTCAGTTTCGTCAGCTACTCCTGCTTTTACTTGTTCTTTATGTCTACTTCTGTTGGTAGTCCAAGAATAAACTATACGACTATGATCTTCATGAACTTCCATGATAACTATAGAAAAGTTGTCAACTTCAGAAGCAGGGTCAATGCCGTATACATATCTAGCATTTGGATTTCCTCGTATTACGCCTTGAAAATCTATATCGCCACTTGGTAGGCTAATTGGATTTTGCGGGGATGCTACGCAAGACTCAATGAGAGAGCGTTTAAAGAACCCATTGCTATCTGTGGAGAAACATGCCCCAAACTCCATTTGATAGATTCCTGAGTGAACTGTGGCCTTTGAGCGAGCAACCTGAGCAGCATCCATGAAGCCATCAGGCAAAAGTTCAAACGGAACTCGGATAATCGAATACTGTCGCCAATCAAAACCCGCAGGCACACCATCTTCACCAAACAGCTCTCCTAACTTTTTAGGATCTCCTTGGCTTGTTATAAAACTCTTCCACTTCTTCCAATATTCAGCAAAATGATTGAAGTCATAATAAGCCGTACCAGATAAGACGATTTGGTTTGCACCTTCTTCGTGAAAGTCTTCTTCGTCTTCTGAAAGTTCTCCAAGCTCTATCGCTTTCTTCTTTGCTGCTATTCTTCTTACGTTTTCTACAGGAGATGCGCTAACCGCAGCAAAACCAGCGACAACGTTTTCAAATATTTGACGAGGAATAGATGCAAATTCGTCTGCAATAATATCATTAGCACGTTGACCACGAATTTTACTACCATCACCAAGAGGCAGGCATGTGACTTGACTGTCTCCAATCTTTAACCTGCACATATCAACGTCTCTTCTTGGGCCTCCATTCCCACCAACTATATCTCTCAATAAAGGAGAGTTTCGCCAGATAGTATCCATGTACTCAAACAAAACCTTTGACTGACGAAAAGCAGCACCAACGATGACTATCTTTCTTCCGGGTATCAATAACGCCCTAAGTATTGCATAGACAGAAAGAATAAAGGACTTACCGAAACCACGACTAGCAATTAACATCGGAAACTTCCTATTCCACATCTCTTTAAGCATGAGGGCTTGTGTAGGAAGTACGTCGATATTCAAAACCTCTTTACATATAAAAGAAAAGTATTCAGGGTTAGTCATTAACCAAGTCAACTTTGTTGTAAACTCTTCTTCAGTTTGGAGACTGAATGGGTTTATGATTTTTGACTCATCTACATGTATATTGAGCCAAGCATCATTAATTGCTTTTATTTTATCAGCTTGACTGCTCACGTAGTAATATCTCCGATACTTCGTCGAATATCATAAGAACTCTTTCTTGCGCTGAAATTTTATCATCGCAAAAAACAACTTGAACACCAAAGTTCTCTTGATATTCGCATAGTTTTCTCCACATGAATTTTCCATTCATGCGAACATATTGTAATTGTTTTTTTGGTATGCCAGAGTTTTCTGGGAAGTTCATTAAGTCATCAATTGAAAACTCACATATTATATATTTCCATCTGAACTGAGACATGCGTTCTATTTCAGCATCAAAAGCTTTTCTTTTTTTGCCCAAGTTTGTGGCTATTTCGCCAGTAGAAGCTTTTCTCTCTATTACTAAATGTTTTTCTAAACCTCTAGCTACATAGTCTCCAGTCTTTAGTCCCCAATTAACAACTGCTCTGCATTTGTCAAAAGCATTAAAATCCCAGCCATTCTTCTCTCTGGTGTCTTTTAGGATTATGTACTTGTCTGTCATAAGAATCTTCTACGCATTACAAAAGGTCTATATTCGTGTGTTCCTTTTATGTTATCGAAGTTAATTGTACTCAAATCCATTACACGGCCTAAAAGGTAATTCTGATTTAATTCCTCTAGAGGGTAATAATCAAAATCTGCATTTGGGTGTGTGGTATTGTAATTCATGCAAACAACATGACTCTCTTTAGGACAACAGATGAGATTCTTTTTGACTGTATCTCTCTTATGCTGTGTAAAGTTTTCTATTTTCTGCGGCAGTATGGCATAGGGGTTATCTGTATTACTAAAATCGTCATCGTTAAATAAATCTAAAATATCTTGTGTCTTGTATATTACGCCGTCCCAACTAAAGTAAAACCCGTAATTATCAGACGCTCCATAATCCTTAAAGTTATATTTAATAAAATCAGGACTTGAATATACTTCTTTGATTGCCGAAGAGGTGTTGTCTCTTGTGTTATGGCCTAATCTTAAGCTTACACACCATGTGTCATCATCTAAAAATTGAATTAATTCTTTTGCTGTATATCTTAAAGGCTTGTAGAAAATACAGTCGTCCATAAATAAAGCAAAGTAGTCATTAGAAAAATGTTTTAGAAAACTATAAAGATCGCTAAGCATATCTTCTTCTTCAAAGAATCTTGCGTGCTTGAAGTCTCTTTTCAGCTCTCTGTAGCCTTCTTCAAAATCGTCATTGTCAGCTTTATATATGACGTATGGATCAAAAATACCAGTGGCATTTACATATAGGGATTCTAGGAGAAGCCTAGCTTGGCAAGCCCTATTTCTTGAGAGAATTAAAGTTGGTATTCTATCCATTTTTATTTTTCCTAACTATATCCATAAATAAAGGAGCGTACTGTGCTTCTGCTCCTGTCACTTCTTTATGGCATCTATAGCATAGCGTTATTCCATTATCCTCATCAAATCGTAAATGGGTAGCATCAGCCCACTTAACGATATGATGTGCATTCAATGCCCTTTTGTAGCCACAGCCCGGCATTTGACATTTGTGTCCGTCTCTTTTGTAAACCCTTTTACGCCATTGTGCGTATACAGGATCATTATAATTCCGCAATTTTATTCCTTTGGTCTATTGTTTGTTCTCCTGTGATCTGCTCTCTTAGCTCAAGCAAAGTTCTATAGATTGTAGAATCTCTTAGTCTACACTCTTCGTAGATCGCGTTTATTTTTATTTCCAACCTTTGCATATCCTGAACAGAAATCTGGGCTTCCGTTTCTTTGCTATCAAGTTTATTAAAATAATAGGTAATAACACTTACGTTGGCTATTGTCATCAAAGCAAGCATTACACACGCTGGTATTAGCTTTTTCATATTTCACCTCAATTTGGCTCGTCAGCTCATGCATGAGGACGAACTCTTGTTAACTTTGTGATCTTAATTTCATTGTGTAAATCATCCTCCAAAAAATCTATAATCTCATCCGAAATATTATTTGCTATTATTTTGTCTTTTAGTTTTTCCAGCGCTTTAAAACATGCATCATCTGGATTGTTAGCTTCAACAAACACATGGTTGATTTTAGGTACGCTCGTTACTCCGAAATTTTTCAGAGTCTCCAGCGTGTTCCCCGCATCTACCTCTAATTTGTATATCATGACTAACCATTCTTTCGACTAGTGTTTTAAAATTCACTTTTGGTTCCCAACCCAATCTCCTATTAGCTTTAGAGCTATCCCCCATTAGACAAGGCACTTCAGATGGCCTAAGCAAATTGTCATCAATTTCTACATGACTCATGTAGTCTATAATATTTATACACTTAAAAGCTGTTTTTAAGTATTCTTCGACAGTATATGTCTCTCCAGTAGCTACGACATAATTGTCTGGAATGTCTCTTTGAAGCATTAGCCACATGGCTTCTACATAGTCTTCAGCATGACCCCAATCACGCTTCGCTTTTAGATTCCCAAGTTTTAGGTTGGGAATACTACGACCCCTTTGGGTCGCCCAATATAAATCAGCCACATAGCGACTGATCTTCCTCGTCACGAATCTTTCGCCTCTTCTTTCCGACTCGTGATTAAACAGAATACCGCCACAGGCAAATAAGCCATAAGAGCGGCGATAAAGGGTAGTTGAATGGTGAGCAGCAAGCTTAGCGATAGCATATGGAGATTGGGGATTGAACGGAGTTCTCTCATCTTGGTATTTCTCACGATTATTATTGAGGCTGTACTGATCGCCAAACATTTCTGACGAACTCGCTTGATAGAACCGTGGACGGTTCCCCATCTGCCGGATAACTTCGAGTATATTGAGACAGCCTTGTGCGGTGACGTTCCAAGTTAATTCGGGCTGTTGGAACGATGTGCCAACGTGTGATTGTGCGGCTAGGTTATAAACTTCGTCAGGCTGTATTTCATTTAGAAGGCGATAGATATTGAAAGAGTCAGTGACATCACCCTGAATTAAATGAAACTGTTTTTTATTAGTTAAATGGTTTATTCTGGTAGTGTTGTTAACCGAAGAGCGACGGTGTATTCCGTATACTGTGTATTGTTTAGATAATAGTAATTCAGATAGGTATGATCCATCTTGTCCTGTTACACCGTATATTACTGCTGTCTTCATTATGTTAGTAGTTTATCCTTGAAGATCTTTAATAGTTGTCTTTCCAGAGTGTTGTCTAAACACCATTCCTTTTGTTGTTCTATAAGTGAATTATAGCGATCTTTGTCTTCTTGTAGTTCTCTGATTAGTTTACCGGCTGTTGTCCATTCACCATACTTGTAAGTTGGTATTATTGGGCCGATATCTAGTATGTCTGGATAGTCATCATATATTAGGGGTGTATTGCAGAAAGGAGCTATCCAGTCTCTAAACCCTTTCATGCTTCTTGCCTTTGTGTCAAAACATGGAGTAGTAGTTCCTAGTGCAACCCAAGACCTAGCATATATATCGAATATCTTAAATAAATCTTTTTCTCTAAGGTTTCTTAATACCCAAAGAGATTGTTCATCTAGGGCTTGGAACATTTCTCTGCGATAGAACCCATTGTTGTCTGTTGAACACAAACATATTGCGTCGTATTGTTTTTCTTTGCTTAGTTTTAGTTCATTGATAATATCAATAACAGATCTAGAAGCTGTCCAATAGTAGTGGGCGGATTCAACATAGTCTTGAGCTTCTTCTGTTACGCTCTTTATTGAATCTAAGTAGAGGTCGATAGGCCATTCGAGTTGTTCTAGACCGAGAATCTTTCCTTCTTCAGTCCTTCCTGTGTAATGGGTATCAGAGCCAAGAAACACAACTTTGAGATTTGGTATCTTTTTCTTGATGGATTCGTAGTGTTCTATTTTCCATCTAGAGTCAAAAGTAGTTATGAAGATAGTTTCTTCATCAAAAGGCGTGACTTGGTCTATAACCTCTTGTGGTTTTTTCCAGTCTCCAAGTTTCAAGCTTGTGTATTTAAATCCAAGATGATTTGCTATATTTTCTAACGCAGGAAAGAAAGTTGTTCTGTAGAGTAGATTGTTATAGGCATCTGGAGCTGGTAGTGCGGGATAGATTATCATTTGAATATTGTATTGCTTAAAGCTAGTGCTTCTTCGTGTTTGCTTAGAAGCATTTCATAGTATGGATGATTTTCTAATTCTTTATATCTTTCGTTGACCTTCATCTTACTTGCATTCTTTATATAATTCATACCATCAAATGAGCTGCCTCCTCCGAAGATGGACAATTGGTCTTTTGCTGCATCTGTATAAGTAAAGCCGAGGTCTTCACATACTTGTTGTCTGTAATTTGGATTTTCTGCCCAGATATTGTAGTGAATGTAATAAGCAGTTCTTTCTGGATAGTTGATTAAATGGTTCTTATACAATGAAACATCGTCATTGTTAATAACTTCTTCAACCATCTTGTTGTCACGCAAAGCCATTTTCATACAACTTGCTACCCAGTTCTTAAAGTCACGAATAACAACGATAGGTTTATTAAAATCCCAAAAAGAGTTTTCCGCGATTTTGATACAGTCTTCTATAGTCTCACGTTCATGAGATACTAAAAGACTATCTGGCTGTATATCGTCAGTTATAAGTGGTAGCTTCTGTTTATCTGGATGTTCATTTGGTCCAGTCTTTAAAGCGTTGTTTGCATACAAGTGTACGCCACTACCTTTAGTGAGACAGAACAACCACGAAGCTATTGTATTAATAGAGAAGTCATGCACACTAGGTTTTTGATGAAATAACCAAACCGCCACCGCATGATGGCCTGTTCTATGCATTCCAGTAATCATATCTGAGATCATTGATCATCCTTGACTGTGTCTGGTGTTAAAAATGGTTGATCGACTCCACCATCTTCGTATTGGTGGTAATTTGACAGTCTTTTTTCTTCTTCTTTCATGGCAAGACGCATCTTTTCCATCTCAATGCCTAGTTCTCGCCTTGTATCTGGGTTAGACATGAGGTTTCTTACCCATCCAATGAAGGTTTGTTTAGAATCTTCCAGCCTTTTGATACGTTGTTCACGAGTAGCCTTCAAATCTTTGAGCATGGAGGCTTTCTTTGTCTGTAAATCTTTGTATTCTCTGGTCAAAGACTCTTGAGCGGCTCTAGAAACTGCTATTTGTCGCTCCAAGTTGTAGATGTAGTCCTTATCTTGTATCTCTAGGGACTTATTTTTCTCGACTGTGACCATCTCTTCGTAGTGTGAGATGTTTCTCATGTTGGTCTGCTGCCCAATCAAGGCGCGATTCATTAGAATTTCGAGTTTGATAGCGTCAATTATCTGTAATTCTTCCGTTGGTAGTACGTCATCACGAAATTGAGTGATAATTCGGCTCCAATGGTAGAGTAATGACTGCAATTCTTCTTCACTGAACTGCTTTTGGAGGTCTTTCCAGAAAGGACGGTTCTGCAAATCGTGCAAAGCTTCGATTTCACGGTCGTCTAACGTGGTGTTCCCGATTTTTTCCTTCACGTAAGACTCAACGGAAGTCGGATCACGGTCTAAATGAGTGGCAAGTTCAAGAACTGACATCTCTCGATGGTTATTTCTCATGAATTCTTGCTCTGTCTTTGTAAATCTACCCTTCTTCAAAGCCTGTTTCTCCTAATATTCTGTTGATTTCTTGAGTGATTTCCTCTCTACGAGGTTTTGGAACGTAAGCACCATCCCTCATACGAAGATAATCAGACCTATAAGTGACATCCAGCTTCTCATCAATGAGGCTAAGCAGCTCTGAGTTGGCTATTAAGTCCACAAAGTCATTGTCGTCTCTCATGTTCCGCTCGTTTTCGTCTCTAATGTTAGAGATGTCTAGCGGTTCCATGAGAAACTTCTTGCTATTGTTAAGCTGAGCTTGCCTGTCGTCGTCTTTTTTCTTGTTTTGTCTGTAATATTTGTCGCGCTTAAAGTTGTTAAGGCGATTTTTCACATGAACGGCTAAGAAATTTTCTAGAGGACGGCCTTCTTCGTAACGATCTAAAGCATCTAGAGCAATAATGAAGGCTTCTTGGCGAATATCGTCAGGTTCAAAGTAACCAAATTGGAATTTGTAAGCATATCTGTCACAAATCTTGTTGATTACATCCAGAACCTCACTCTCCGTCATCCCCTTCGGTACTCTCATCGAGTTCCTCTTCTTCTTGAGGGGTTGTTGCTTCTTCTAGAAAAGCGACTGCTTCTTCTACTGGTGGATCTTCGACTTCAATTTCTTCTTTGACAGATTCTTCTACTGAGCCAGTAGCTTTGACCTGCAATTTTCCGAGTACGTCATAAATGTTAGTCATGTATTACCTCTTTCTCTATGCTTAAAGTAAACTACAATGTATTATAATTATAAACAGAAACTTATTCTTTCACATAATTCGACTATGCACCTGACTGATCAAGAAATAAAATTTATTAAAGAGACAGCTCATATGTTGTCGGATAAGGAAATGGCGAACCAACTAACTCGTATACGTTATGAGTTAGGCGTTAACGATAAAGTTTCATCTGAAAGAATTAGACAAGCTAGATATAGACTTGGCCTCATCAAACATAATGGTACAGGTTATTTAAGAAGGAATAAAGATGAAAAAGAACAATAACGAAACCTACATCTTTTTGAGTGGCGTTTTAGGTGCTGGGCAGCACGCTAAAGTCAGCTCTGAAGATTTTCCACTCCTAAGTCAGTATAGCTGGCATCTAAATAAGAGTGGATACGCAATAACTAAGATAAAAGGTCGTCACAAGGCCATGCATCGCATGGTGACTGGTACAACTAATCCATATGTGTTTGTTGACCATATAGATAAAGACCGCCTTAACAACACAAGAGATAATCTTAGAGAGCTTACTCCTAAAGAGAATGCTAACAATATGAAATCAAACGTCAAGATCGAAGCATTTGGCGAAGAGAAGAATATTGGGCAATGGGTAGAGGATTCAAGATGCGAAGTTTCTTATGCCGCATTTTATAACAGGTTGAAAAAGGGAATTGATCCAGAAGAAGCGATGAAGAAGAACGGGAATCGAAGAGCCTTGGATGCATAACCCGTATGAGCCGCCTAAGAAAGATTCAAGACGACATCTGAGAACCTCAGACCGCTGGGGAGAACGCCATCGTCCGCCAACAACCGATTGGTGTGACTTCTTTTTTGTGATGTTTATCTTGCTTCTAGCGTTGTTTTCGCCGTACTTGATAGATTTAGTCGCGGCGCTCTTTAAGAGGGTACTTTAGCTAAGACAAAGAGAACGAGTGTGTTTGATTTCGTCTGAACCACCCCGCAATTTTCGCTGTGTGTAAGGTAACCCGTTGGTGAACATAAAACACCACCCAAGTAATTAGAAATTATTTTAATAATCATCCGACCTAATAAAATCTATGTGCAATAATTGAGTAGACAAACACAACATAAGATAAGGATAAGACAATGATAGATAAGATCATCGACGTAGTAGGTTATATGCTCATTGGGTTTTTAATTGTTTATGCAGTATATTTTTATGTAACAGAATTAATTAGGATTATTTCTTAAATATGCTCAAGATGTATTGACCTACATTCCGATTATGCTAATATGAAAGGCATGAGAGACGTTACTAAAACACTTGTTGGAGAAAACAAAATGCTTACTGAGATTTTAATCATCATCGTAACTTGGGTTGGAGTTGTCCTCTTCTTGAACACTGCTAATAAAATATCAAAATACTTATTAGAAAAGTAGTTGACATAGTCGTTAACTGTGCTAAAATCAAAAGCATGAAAGACATTACTAAAACCTTTGTTGGAGAAAACAAAATGACAATCGTAGAAGCTACTAAACAATACAATGCTCTTTACAATACTAATCGTACCCTATGGGATAACGGTAGCCTTCCCGCTATCAAACAGATTCGCGAGAATCATAAAGAGATGAAACGGCTCAATGATTTTATTGATGCTGAGATTGATAAGACAAGTAAAGCATTACAGGCATGTAAATAAATAATCTCAAAATAAATGCTCAAGATGTATTGACGCATACGCCGATTATGCTAATATGAAAAGCATGACAAACATTACTAAAACGTTTTTTGGAGAAAACAAAATGACAAAGTTCAACGAAAACATCAACGTCGAAGAAACTGAAGCCTACAAGATGGGCGAGCTGATGGAAGCATCCCGCGAAGTGCAAGAGGCTGAAGCCTCTCGCCCGATTCATGAGATCTTCGGCTGTACAGTCGAGGAATGGAACAGGTCGCAAGAGGCTTGGGACGTGCAACACGACATGCACGGCCTAAACGGTACAAGAGGCTTAGCAGGTAGGGCGTGGTAGATGGGTAGCTTTGCTATTCCTGAGTGAAGCCTAACACTATAACAATGGCACCTACCTACTTTTTAACTGGAGAAAACAAAATGCTAACAGAAATTCTACTCTGCTCAATCGTCACACTACCGTTAGTGTTCACCGTATACGAAAACAATATAAGGAAAACAAAATGAGTAAACAGTACAAGGTACAAGGTAGCGTATTACCAGCAGATAAACTAAAGGGCGAACATATCGTACAATCTCGTACCATTAGCAAATGGGTAGATGCAGATAGCCCACTGGATGCAGCTTGTAAGTTCATAATGGATAATGATGAAGTAAACAGTAGCCCCGTGTTAGTAGTGGATACTGATTACTTTATTGCCAACTACCCCCTTGACAACGTCAAGATCAGCATTGACTACATGGTAGGGCTTAGGGAATAAACCTCTATTTATTTCCATATAATTCCAGAATTCCTATTGACATGGGTGGGGTAATACGAGGCGCTTGCTTTACCTTCGCCAGTCTCAGGTGAAGTAAGCGGCTTGAAGGGCTTAATGAGACTGGTCTCAATAAGAAAAAATTAAGTTTTTTTTGAAAAAATATTGAGCGAGTGACCTAACGTGTCACACCCCTAGTCGATAATATTTACAGTTAACAAGTTAAGAGTTTTGGAGAAAACATTATGAGTTTTGAAAAAAGAGTTGCAAATCGTCAGTGGTTCGCTAACAACGTAAAAGTTGGCGATAGTGTCAGCTTTGTTTACAACGGTTTACAGCGTTTTGGTGAAATTGTGGACACTGTTAATTGGGATAGGTCGAACCCTACCAATGTCCGTGGTTGGTTGGACTTGAAAATGACCGAACCACTTCAAGATCGTGAAGATCGTAACGGCAAAGTGCCGAGTCAGTTCAAGCGGTTCAACTGGAATAATATGAGTCGGTGTGAAAAATACTGGACTCTGAATTGTGGTTGGATATCTTAGGGAGAAAATAATGTTAGCGCCTATATTGTTTTGGGAAGTTTTGATTGTGGCAGGTGTTGCCTTGCCTATTGGATTATTTTTATTAAGTGAAAAGGGTTAATGAGTAATGGATTATTTCATGGAATGGAATGAATGGCTCGAGATAGTTGACAGTTTCCCGAGAGATGATAAAATAGCTCTTGATAGAACAGACACCCAATTAGAGGAACTAGAAAATGGAAAATAGAATTCCGCAATGGAAAATGAATGGTAAAGATATGCGATTCAATGGAGATATTGAATTCGGGTATATAGAAGTAACTGACCTATTCAATGATAAGGTTGTCACGCTATGGGTTGAGCAAGAGGGTAACAATATAACCGTTAAGAGTTTAGGCGGAATTGGAAATGGTCGATATGATGTTCAGGTTATGTCGATCAAGAGGCCGGTTGAAGAAGGGGAAGGGTGGAAAGAATGAATAAACGAAATTATTACAGACTAATGCAAGACCCTTGGAATGATGAAGTTCATCAGCCAGTGATGACAGATAACGAACGCCATTACCTAAGCTCTGCCGAAACCTATAAACGAATATTACAGGATCGTAAAAATGTTGAACAACAAAAAAATAGCAATAGCAAAACATAACGCGAGCAAGAAACGGCACGCGGATATATTCACCGGATGCCTTGCATTAGGCACATTAAAGCAAACGCAGAAGAAAATAAAAGCTTATAAACTTCCCGAAAAATCATAGAATACCTATTGACATCGGGTAAGACAAGCAGCCTATAGTTATACGCTACGCGTCTCTTCATAACTATGCTGCTCGGCGTGTCAAGTAAAATCTGGAATTAACCCGAGAAATCGGCTATTATTTTTTCTTGACTTTTTTCAGAAATATTGGTTCACTGTGACCTAACGTGTCACGCCTATAGCTGATAATATATATATAAGAGATTGAGAAAACGTTTTTTGGAGAAAGCAAAATGACTACTCGCTACCTAGTACGCAAAGAAGACAACGAGAGAATCTGTGCCAATATCGTCGCCAAGCTCGATGAGCTTTACAAGACCAACCGCACATTGGCTGAACAAAACAGCCAACCCGCCATTGAGACCATCCAAGAAAATTGGAAGTACATGAGAGAATTAGAAGCTCGATTGGCAGACAGAAAAAACCCTAAAATTTATAAAGAATGTTGAGCAGAGTGACCAACCGTGTCACACCCTTAGACGACAATACTTATATAACAATTAAACGTTTTTTGGAGAAAACAAAATGAAGTTTTACACAGTAACAGTTGACCACAGTTCAGAGGAATTCGACAACCTAACCAACGCAGTTGAGCGTTGCGAAATGTGGGACGGTTGGTATGGTGGTGATGAAGTGATCACCTTGTTGGAAGAAGATGAAAACGGTGACGTTTTGGGATTAGACCCATTTACTGGCGAAATGCTTTAAGGAGAAAACAAAATGGAAATTACTATCCACCTCAATGATGACCAAGCCGATACGCTTCGCAGTGGTCGCGACCTTGACATTAAGTCCGTACTCATGGACTTAGTTATGCCTGAGTTTGAATCGGTTGATCCGATTGGTCAATGTCAGGATTGTCTTCGTGAGTTCGATAAGGACGAACTCAGCCTAGAAGGTGATTACATGCTTTGCGGCGATTGCCGCTAAGCCTCACCTCTTAATAAACTTTTTGGAGAAAACAATGGGAAAATCACAATACAAGGCTCACGTTACACAAGCCATCAATAAGCTAATTGCCTTCAACGCAGAAGGTGATTATGAGGCTGTTATCAAATCAACCGAAAAGGTTGTCATACAGGCCAAAAAGATGCTGGAATTTTATCCTGCGGCGAATCAGCCTGAGCCAGTTAAAGCTGAGCCAGTTAAAGCTGAGCCAGTCAAGAAGAAACCCCGAAGAAAACAGGGATATGAAAACAATGGCGACAACGCCAATAAGCGAGAGAATCGAAAATGGATTGCCCAAGATTGGTGGCAATTAAGCGATAAAGTCGCTAGTCCTGTAAAGAAGGCTTTAATAATGCCGTCTGAAAATCTATACGACGTTGTTCAGTTCTTTGACTTGGGGCTATTCAATAAGGAAACCGAATTGATATGCGTTGAGATGGATGGAGACAACTACGAGTCGTGGTTGAATGGCGGGTTTGGTGCAAAACTCAGAAAGACACTAAAAGAAAAGAAACGTTATTTTGCCAGCGATGCAGAGAAGTATGTATGGAAAGATGCCCACTTCATTCATGGAGAGATTGGCAAGAAACTAGAAGACGGTTCTTGGGATGTCGATCTTGAAGGCTTTGATGGGATTGACTTCATGCACTTAGATTTTTATGGAGTGTTGAAGCCACAAATTCAGGATTGGCTGAAAGAGGTTGCCAGTAAGAAGTACCAAGATGTCCAAGGCAACACGACGCCAGCAGGAATCAATATCACCCTGCAAGCCAAAACCACCACCTTTCAAAGAGAAGGGGCATACGAATACGTCCAAGAAAACAAGCGGCAATTTCAGATGATGATCGAAGAGATGCAGCTTACTACCCCAATGATGAGAGTGTTGGAATTGGTGCTGGATGCTGAACATGAAACATCCGACCATGAAGATCTCCCGAATAAAGAACGTAAATGGGATCACGTTAAAACCGACAACTTCCTGATTCAACAAGCTCTCGGTGATGGATTCTACAGAGCATCAGACGAACCTTGGCGACAAGCAACACCGTTTGGCGATACTGATATCAGGGTGTACAAAGGCAAGGGTTGCAGCACATGGATGGCGACCCATAAGTTTTATTCCGGCAACCCCTTGGAGGCAACTGGAACCAGCTACAACCCAGAGCTTGAAGGGATCGACTTTGTGGGGCGGTAAAAAACCCCGCTAAAAACTAATAAAAATTTCAGAATACCTATTGACATCAGGTAATACAAGGCGCTTATAGTTGTCGTTCGCCCGTATCACGACAACTAAGCGGCTCAAGAAGGAAACGAGAGATGCATTTTGAAATCTTTTTTGACACAGCCGCCAATGCCACCACTTACGCCAACGGGTTCAATCACGAACTCGATTCCATTGAGGTCAAAGACCTCGATGAGGCGATGAATAGGGTCGTCGTGTACGTCCCTTGGAATCCCGAGTATCGTGGTTCCTTCACGCAGGAGACGATGGACAGGGTCGGCGTGGTTGACGTTGACTGTTGCGACGTTTGGGATTGACAACCCTACTGGAAGCGAACAGGTAAGACGAGGCGCTTGCTTCGCCTTCACTGTCTCAGGTGAAGCAAGCGGCTCAAAGGGAAGGACGGAGGACAAGCTCCACGATCACTGTGGTCGCTCCAGAATTTCCAGATTTTTTTGAAAATAATTTGACCGAGTGACCAACCGTGTCACACCTATAGACGATAATTTTATTAGTGAAAAGGAGAAAACACTATGGAATTGACTTACACAGATAGAATCATTATCTCGGCGGCATTGAGTAGTAAAGCCGACTTTATCAATGAGGAACTTAAAAAGAATCCAAACGATGAGTTTTGGACTGAGAAGTTGGAAGGTGTAAAAGCCGCTTACAAGAACTTCAATGGTAGGGAGCTTTTGGATGATTGATAGATATATTGAATTGAGGAAAGAGTACGGGATAATTGGCACGCTATTCTTAACAGCATTGTTTGTATTTATAGTTGGTTGGTATGCCAGTGAGTTAATCAGAGTTTTAGGAGAATTCAAATGAGAGTTTCAGATTTACAACCAGCGGCTTACCCGCAATCACCATCGGTAGAGGTTCCTAATAGTGATGCTTACCGATTGTTTACAAACGAGTTTAACAAGAATAGTTTCATCGAGAATTACGGTGATGTTGAGATTGTTTGGAACGAACGATATAAATTTTGGGCTGTTCCAGAGTTTGCAGAACGCCGTGAGGCTTACGGCATCGCTAAACAACGTGCCTGTGATACTTGGGGGTGTGAATAAATGAATAAGCCATTAACTAGAAAAGTAAAAGACAACCGAGGAAACGACCACGAAGTTTATAAGTGGTTTTGGATGAAGGGTTGGGAATTTTACCAAACAGAGCCTGCCGACGAATTCGGCGTTACATTTGGGTTTATGACAAATTGTCCTTGTCCAGAATGGGGAAGCCAACACGAAGCAGAGTTGCACGACATTGCTGGTGTAATTGCTGAAAAATATGATTTATGGGAATTAGCTCCGCCGCAAGGTTGGGAGTGGTTAGAAAAGGAGAATTAAGATGCAAAAATATTTTGAATACCTAACTGAGTTACGAGATGGCGGAACCATTAACATGATGGGAGCGCCGAGAGAATTACAACACAAGTTTGGCCTAGACAAGGCAGAGGCTCGTGAAGTATTTAGCAAGTGGTGCGAATCACTAAAAAGTGGGTGACGATAACGCCCGTCACTCTCTCCCCTGCCGTCGCTCCAATCCCGAAGGCGGCAGGGGATTTTTACAAAGGAGAAAATATGTTTGCTTTAGGTTGGATAATAGGAACGTCAACGACAATAGGGCTTTACCTATTAATAAAAAAAGAACAAAACGGTTAACAAGGGGAATCGGGTAGAACGAGGTGCTTACAACGCCTTCGCCCGTCTCAGGCGTTGTAAGCAGCTCAAGGAGAGAACGGTGAGCAGAAACAAGAAAACGATAACCCTGAAAATTAAAGTCGGAAAACCATCGGTTGGACATCAGGGCAACACGCACCAAGTCCATGACAATCGACCACGCCGACAACGCACGCGGTCGGCAAAAAACATCCGCTCAATCAGGGAATTCTTTTAAGTGATTCCTTGCAAGTGCCGATAATTATGGTAGGATTTAGTAATGACTTTAGTGCAAATCATTTTTACAGTTTGGACAATGTTAATTGGTGGGTGGTTAGCTCACTACAATTTAGAGTATTGGTTAAGTATTGAGAGGAGAAACAATGGCTAGACCAAAAAAAGAACCATTTAATGGTAAAGTTGAACTCTTACGCGAAAGGTATCTTAAAGGTTTGTCGATATGGACTGGTAGACCTTTAGAGGGTGAAGAGTTAGCCGAGTGGAAAGAAATTATGGCTTTGAAAGAAGCATGGGAACAAAGGGAACTCGCTACCCACTCAGCGTAGAGTGGGTAACAGAACCGTCTACGCCGTATTTAACATCTCTCACGGCTGTATGGTGTAGGCGGTTTATTTATTAAGAGGAAAGGATTTTACTATGATGATGAAAGTTATCAGCACAGACCATACAGACGAACAGCTAAAAGAAGATATGGCTGACTTGCTTGTACTGCACAAACACGCAATGGAAACTGATATGATGTGGCAATTCTTTGGCGGAGTTATCACGTTAAATAATGGCAATAAGTATCAAGTAGCGGAGTTTGAATAATGGTTGATGCAAGAATTACAGAGACACGTTATTATGACGAACATGGAACTAAGAAGGTTGCATTATTGGAAAAGGGGCAAGGACTACGAATTGATAGTCTTTACAGGTTTGACGAATATCATTTTGAAAATGTATATCTTTGTAAGGTTGTCAATCCCTCTGACCAATCTAAAAACTATGGTGTCAAAGATGGTACGATAGTTGAAGTCTACTCAGAATATTTGGAGGTTGCATAATGAAAGTAGAAACACACCAACAGTTACGGGCTTCGATGCTTTGCATCATAGCATTTACACTAGGATGTATAGTTGTATTTTGCGGCGGCTGTAAAGCGGCTAGTAAAACACAAACAGGAGTGCTTGGTAACGAAGTAGAGTTTGGCGGCGGCTTTTATTTACAAGAAGCTCAAGCTAATTGGGAGTAACCTTTCCTCGCTCCTACCGGCATTCTTGTTTTCTCCTTTGCCGGTAGGGGCTTCCTTTAGGTAAAACGAGGTGCTTACAACGCCTTCGCCCGTCTCAGGCGTTGTAAGCAGCTCAAGGGGAAAGCGAGCGACGATCAGGCCAAACAGAAAAACTTGGAAAATAATTCAAGTTAGGGGCTTGCAAAAGCCGATAGATATATTAGAATGTTAAGTAGTTAGTTTTTAGTTTTTAGTTTTCAGGAGAAAACACATGAAGGTTACAGAAACCAAGACCACCGCTGTCAATTTCGACAATTCAGTTTACACCAACACTTATGTCTCGAATTACAGTGGCGAGACTGAGTTGAAGTTCTCGGACTACAGAGACGACGGTTCTGAGTACAAGCTGAATGTCAATGTGCCAATCGAAACGGCACGGGCAATTCTCGCTGAGTTGAAACAGGACATTGAGAATTACGACGCTATCGAAGCCAAAAAGCAAGCGGATAAGGCCGCTGAGTTAGCGGCAGAAAAAGCTGAGGAATCTCAGGAATCCGATAGTTAGGGGTATTGAGTTGTATCCCGTATTTGTTAAAATCTAATCATTGAAAGGAGAAAATTTATGTTGAAGATTAATGACAAAGTAAAGTTTCATTATTTGAAACAGTTCAAGGATGAACTAAAAAGTGGTCAAGTCCTAACGGACTACACCACAACGTCGGAAGAATATTCCGGCAAAGTCGTAGATGTTCGTAACATCATCGACCAACCTGTCTCTAACGAGACTATCCGCAGGAATAACATCAAAGGCCGTAGGTCTGAAGTGTTGTACACTGTAGAATTGGAAGGTGACGAGGGTGTTAAAACCTTCTACGACGGTCGAATGGTTGGCACGGAAGTGTTGCCTGAGACCAAACGAGGTGTCTGGAAATTGATGGCTTCGGCTTTCAAGAGACGGAAACCTCAAACGGCGTAAGCCGTATTGGTGTCCAGTTAAAGCCTTCGTCGCACCTTCGGGTGACAGGATTGGTAGGACAATTTAGGATTTATGCGGTATGGCTTACCGCACACCAATTTTTATATCGAGAGGTGCCACCGTGAACCTATGGCAATGTAAGGTCGCAAGACCGGCAATAAGGCGGTGGAGCAGGCATCAAAACCTGTAGCGCGGTTAATCGTGGGTTCGACTCCCACACTTCTCGCTTTTATATGGCTTGGCTCAGAGTGCCGATTGAATAGCCATGAAGATGTTTTTTTTTGTTGGGACGGATTAATTGCCCAACAATGATATGACGACACGAAGTGAAACCTATGACGCGTCAAGGTATTCACGGATACACCGACCGAGCTAAAGGTCAACATCATCATGCAATCGGTAGGGGGTGCAATTCCCCTCCAAGTCGCCCTTATTCGAGAACGTCGTGGCGGACGATAAAACGCTACTCATGCCTCGTTCCAAACGGCGAGGCTTGTTTTCTCCTTGCCCCTATCGGTTGTTTGATGACACTTCCAGCCGGTAGGGGTTTTTCTATTTAATACAATTAGGTAAGACGAGCGGCCTTGTTCGCACTCGTCCCTCCCGAACAAAGCCGCTTGATCAAGAGCAATTTCTGGGCAAAAATAATCGTGTATTTATCGTTAATTGTTAATGCTAGGTACTTGCAACGGTCGATAATTACTGTATACTTTAAGAGTCAGTTCAAAGGAGAAAATTATGACTTGGGTTCATCTAACAAAAATATCCGGCAATCGTAAAGTCGGGCCAATCAAAGTTACTACAAGCGATAAAGCATCATGCCCTAGTGAGTGTGGTATTGCTGATGAATGTTACGCCGGTGGCGGGCCGCTTGCTATTCACTGGAATAAAGTTCGTGAAGGTGAACGTGGTGACAACTGGGAAGGGTTCGTAAAACGTGTTGCAAGATTCAGGAAGGGCGAATTATGGAGACATAATCAGGCAGGCGATTTACCACCTAACGCAGATGGTAAACTTGACGCCGATAAGTGTGAAGCACTAGCCAACGCCGCTTCCCATACTGACGGTTGGACATACACGCATTATGACCCTACCGACAACCATAATAATTCAGTTATTAATGACATGAATAAAATTGGTGGCCTAGTGGTAAACTTATCAGCCGATACAATGGAACAGGCGGATACTTATCACGAATTAGGAATTGCACCCGTTACCGTTGTGTTGTCGGAAGATGCCCCGAATATGGGAAACAAAACACCAAACGGTTTACCGATTGTGGTTTGTCCTGCTCAGACTCAGGAAGATATGTCTTGCAATATTTGCGAGTTGTGCCAAAAGCGAGACCGTAAAAGCATCGTAGGATTCAAGGCACACGGTTCACGACGAAAGAAACTAACAGCCAAATTGGAGGCGGCTACATAATGGAAGCACCAAAAACGTTTTGGGGATGGGCTACGCTCATCTATTTGATAATGTTACCTATCACGCTATTGAGTAAAATCGGGAGAAAAAAATGAACGGAATCGACAAAAACAAAAAGGTAGAAGTCTACTTCAACCTACACAAAAAATGTTGGAGTATCAGACAAGCAGGCAGGCCGGTTGTACATTCGGACTTTGTAGAAATAAAGGAACCGCAATTTGTAGTGCAGCAAGGTGGTAATGCTAGAGTCCGCCGGGAGAAGCGTAAAAATGTTCACGCGTTTGTTCGTGGATACCTGACCGAGCGAGTTAGCATACTTCCCAAAAACCAAAAGCTTGTAACCTATAACCCATACAAGCATACAAGTTTTGTAGAACGTGGTACTGATAAGCCGATATGCAACGCTCAATATGCAGTGTTAGACATAACTGACAAAAAGCCACTTGTCGAAGCTCTATGGTACTAGTGACCATAGGGTAAGACGAGCGGCAGTGTTCGTTCCTCTCTGTCTCTTCTGAACATTGCCGCTTGGATGGGGGAAG
>JACLAC010011019.1_pt1 | contig 91232 bp, 88 predicted proteins | sample 8027881 | NCBI WGS metagenome assembly JACLAC01 (sample SAMN15725517, study PRJNA655200) | protist metagenome | isolation source: fluorescence activated cell sorting (FACS) single amplified genomes of... | place: Spain: Blaines Bay Microbial Observatory, Mediterranean Sea | collected 2016-01-19
GTAGAAGACTTGGCAAAGTCTGTTTACCTAAATAGTGACAATGTCACCGCCATCAACAGCCGAGCTTCTAAAGTAAGTGAGATGTCAATGTCCCAATCTAAGGAAACGGAAGGGCTACTCTTTCTTCTTCAGCAGGTCGATGAAAATGAACAAGAAAACAAGAACTTCACAGACAAGAGTTTGAGTGAAGCCCATCAGCTACATGAAGGCGCTTTACATTTGCTGGTATTGATCAAAGAGATTGAAGGATTAATCTCAGGTGATGAAAATTCATCCAAAATTTCGAAAAAAAGTCTGAATAAACAAAGCAAATTAGAACGTCTGCAGTTACCTTCAAATACTAAAAATTGGGGAAGTTAAACTTTGCAGATGTTACTTCCTCAAATGGATGATTCGGAGTTTGAAGACTTCCGAAAGCTGATACACGAAAGTATCGGTATCAGTCTGTCATTACAGAAGAAGCAGTTGTTGATGACTCGGCTATACCGACGGATGTATCAACTTGGAATTAATTCCTACAGAGAGTATTGGGCGCACGTCCTAAATGATGAAACGGGTTCGGAAATGGTTTTGTTGTTAAACGCTGTTTCTACGAACAAGACAGATTTTTTTCGGGAAAATGATCACTTCACTTTTTTAAAGAATGAGGTTTACCCCCAACTCCAAAAACAACAAACGATCCGGATATGGAGTTGTGCCTGCTCAAGTGGTGAAGAGGCCTACACAATAGCAATGACTTTGCTCGATGCGTTTGATGGAGTATTGAGCAATCGAGATACAAAGATTCTAGCTACTGATATCTCGACTCGCATGCTGGATCAGGCGGAAATGGGTCGATATCCAGTCAATCAGTTGCCTTTAATACCGGAAGTCTCGCGCAATCGTTATTGTCAGATTCTCCCCGAAACGAATGGAGAGATGTTTCAGGTTAGTAGTCAATTAAAGGCATTGATTCGATTTCGCCGTTTGAACCTCATTCAGGAATTTCCTTTACGGACACAGTTTGATTTCATCATGTGTCGAAATGTCATGATCTATTTCGACCGTGATGATCAGGAAAAACTGATTGATCGCTTGAGTGGCTATATCAAACCTGGTGGGTATCTCTTTGTAGGTCACTCGGAAAGTTTAATCGGTCTCCAGAATTCCTTGAAGTATGTACAAAGCTCTATTTATCAGCGGATCTAATAGTGATGAATCCAACTCTTAATCTAAAATTCAGAGGCAAATGAAATGACAGGCGGGCCAGTCAAAGTACTGATTGTGGATGATGCACCTATCGTAAGAAATGTCCTCACAAAAGAACTCAGTCGTGATTCGCGTATCGAAGTCGTTGGTGCTGCTGAGGATGCTTACCAAGCTAGAGATATGATCATTGAAAAGAATCCTGACGTGATTTCCCTTGACCTGCTGATGCCTAGAATGGATGGCTTGGAATTCATGGAGGTCTTGATGAAACACTGGCCCATGCCGATCATTGTGCTAAGTTCAATCGTCGATGATCATTGGGATCAAGCCCTAAGAGCCTTGGAGTTAGGGGCTATTGAGGTGTTTGCAAAACCAAACCCAGAAGATCCCGTGGCCTTCAAGGCGATGTTGGCCCGCTTGACAGATACTCTTGTCTGGGCTGCAAGGATTGAAATGAACGAGGTTTTGCAGAAAAAAAAGATCCAAAGCAAACCAAATCTTCTGAAATCCCCCTCTACAGCAAGGGCTTCAGATAAAATCATTGCAATTGGCGCTTCGACAGGTGGGGCCGAGGCTCTGCGAAATATTATTCCACTGTTGCCACCAACGACCCCGGGGATACTAATTGTCCAGCACATGCCGGAGCACTTCACACATTCCTTTGCGCAGCGGCTTGATCAGATGTCACAGATTGAGGTGAAGGAAGCAGAAAATGGGGATGAAGTTTATCCTGGAAGAGCGCTGTTAGCTCCAGGAGATCATCACATGCGGTTGAAAAACAAAATTGGAAAGTATGTCGTGGATATCGTCAAGGGACCTCTTGTTTCACGTCATCGTCCCTCGGTAGATGTACTGATGCAGTCAGTCGCAGATACTGCTGGCGCTGAAGGGGTAGGTGTGATGTTAACCGGAATGGGGAACGATGGGGCCAAGGGGATGCTGTCCATGAGAGAGCGAGGTGCCCGAACTATCGCACAAAGTGAGGAAACCTGCGTGGTGTTTGGTATGCCCCGTGAGGTGCTAAATAACGGTGGTGCAGAAACCTCTGTTCCGCTTCCTGATATCGCCAGTAAGTTGATGAGTTTACTCTAGTCTTGGTAGCATTCACTATCCGATTGGTAATTCAATCGTGAAGCTTGCTCCTCCGTCCTCTAGGTTCTTGAAGCGGACAAATCCGTTGTGGTCGGAAATCGTTTGATGAATGATTGTCAGCCCTAAGCCAGTTCCATCCTTTTTGGTGGTCGCATATGGTTCAAACAATCGATTAATGATTTCTGGTTCGATTCCAGTGCCGTTATCTGAGACTTCAATTCTCGCGATACGCAACTCCTCAGCGACACTTGTCTTGATTTGAACGGTACCTTGTCTCAGCAGACGTGATAACCGGCCTTTATTCTCCACAGCTGTAATCGCATTATCAACCAGGTTGACGACAACACGCTTCATTTGTTCTGCATCAATGGACAATTTGGGCATGTCCTCGCAAAAATCTGCTACCAGCTGAATGCGAGTGGGCAGGTTCCCTTCATAAAGATCCACCACTTCTGATAGTACACCATGGAGATCCGTAGGCCGTAAGTGAGATTCTGGAATTCTGGCGAACTGTGAGAATTCGCTAACCATTCGTTTGAGCTGTTCCACCTCGTTGATGATTGTCTGTGTGGCCTGCTGCAGAGGTTTTGGGTCATCAACTTTGTTTGCATACTTCCGACGAATCCGCTCCGCAGAGAGTTGAATTGGGGTCAATGGGTTCTTGATTTCGTGCGCAATCCGCCGGGCAACCTCACGCCATGCTTGGGAACGCTGTAAACGGTGAATTTCTGTGATGTTGTTGTAGACCGCGATCACTCCGATAGGTTCATTATCTCGATTCTGTAGTGTCAGCAGAGTAACCGCAACCTGGATAGGCTGTTGTTGGTGAATCAAAGTCAAATGACGATAGACACTCTGAGCCGGGTGCCCCTGCAATTGTCCCCACATCTCAATAAACGCTGGTAGTGCGTCCTCTGAAAGCACTTCATCTATCCGATTATTTTCAGTAACTTTGTCTTCTCGCCAAGGCAGCAATTGGTTAGCAGCCCGATTTACACGACGGAGCCTACCCTCCGGATCCAGCAGCACTACACCAGTACTGATATTCTCCAAGACCAATTCCAAGAGTCGGTGCTGTTCTTCCAGAGCTTGATGGCTCTGTTGAAGGTGCTCCGTTGTACGCTCAAGGGCGATCTGATTAATTTCCAGATCTTGACTCATCGAATTGAAGGCTCGAACCAATAAGCCAAAGTCCTTGTCTAAGGTGGATTTTGGTTTGACCTGATACCCCAACTCCCCGTCAGCAACTCTTTGAGTGGCTTGGGCTAGATCTTCAATTGGTTGAACAAATCCCCGTGCAAAATAGAAGGCTAACCACGTTGCAACAAAGACTATACAGAGCGTCATCAACAGAAAGATCACCAGATAATACCGACGCAGCAAGTCCTCAGAGTCCGTAAAGAATCTTGAATTTCGCTCCTGTTCAATGATCCCGTTGATGGCTTGAGTAATCGGTTCAGATGCAGGATGGAAAAGTTCAAGCAATAACTCCTGATCTTGAGGTGCTATTAGCTTGTGCAAAGAGCGATAGAGAAAACGATCTTGTTGCTCTTCCACCAGCCACGACTCTTCCTGTTGAAGAACTTGGTACCACTCAGCGGTACTCGGGGCTTTCCAGGTACGCTTGGCTTCTTCAGTACGAAGTTTTTGGTGGATAATTTCTCGCTGAGGATTATAGATCGTGAGTCCATCACCTAGAGATCTTCCCAGTCTTTCATCCAGTTCTGCAAGATTTGCGAAGAGGTCGGGCTGCTGCTCAAGGGTCTGCCGGAGAACCCAGCTTTCCAATGCGAGCATCTCTTTCAAGTCACGATGATAAACCTCAGAAACCTGACGGGCGTTATCAACTACTGACTCATGCTGTCCGGTCAACCAAGATTCCAACGTAGTAGAGATGAAACTACTGGCAAAGAGGTGGAAGGCCATTGCTGGCAAGGAAAGAAGCGTGAATGCCGCAATCAACTTTGTCTTTAGAGTGACACCGAGCACCTGCTTGTGCCGCTCAACCACTAGCTTCAGCAGGTTTTTGGCGATCATATAGAAGACAACAGCCAACAAGACGATGTTGATGTTGATTGCTACAAAGAGGATCAGGCGGGAGTTTACGCTACCAGTGTCTGGCAGTCCTTGGCGAGTATTGAAGTAGACTAGGAAAACAATCAGCAGCAGGAGGATGGCGGTTGCCAACAACCTGTGGCGGATGCGAGGGTCGGCCTCGAGAAGTGTGCTGAGGCCCGCCCGCGCTTCGGCGAGGCGGAGACGCATGTTGACTTATTGAATAACAGACTTGTAGTAATCTTCCTTCGAGGCCACTTGGTTGTGGTCTACTTTGTATTCCTCACTGTGTTTAACGAGCAACTGTTGTGCTTCAAAGACACCGTTCTGCATCCGACCTTCGACCACTACTCCCTGGCCTTCTCGGAACATATCCGGTTTCACACCTTCATATACCACAGGAATGGAGCGCATGGAGCCTTCAGTGATGTGAAATGCCAGTCGAATACTACGTGCATCCCATTCGACAGTACCTGGTTGAACAAGCGCACCGATTCGAATGGTTTTTTCTTGAAAATCGGTTGGTGCTGCCAGAACTTCCTGGGGGGTGTAGAAGTAGACAGTCATCTCTTGTAGCCCCTGCACAGATAAGGCCGCTAAAACACCAAAGATAACTGCACCTCCAATTACGAACTTATGACGAGTCTTCATTTTTGGCGTTGAGTTTCCTTAAGAGTTTTCAAAGATTGTTGAAACACTTTGCGTTTCTGTTTGATCCAAGGGATGTAAATCACGAAAGCCAAAACCCAGAGCCCATAGCTAATCAATACATATTCCAAATTCATGGGCATCAGTTGACCTCTTGGGCTAGTGCTTCATGAAGTTGGTCCTGATTTTCTTCCATTTGCCATCGCAGCAGCATTAAGTATCCATAAAACAGCAGCATGGCAAACATGCTTGCCAACAGAGGATAAAGTAATTCTGGAGGCATAGCAGGTTTGGCGGCTCCTTCCTCTACTTTGAAGAGTGTAGAGGGCTGATGCAAGGTGCGCCACCACTCCACTGATTTATGTACAATTGGGATGTCAAGAAAGCCGATAATACCGAGTACTGAGGCAAATCGGGCCTCTTTCTCACGATCTTGTACGGAAAGTCGCAGAAGGAAGTAGCCGAGAAAAATTAGAAACAACAGCAAGGTGGTAGTAAGACGGGCATCCCACACCCAATAGGTTCCCCAGGTCGGACGACCCCAGATCGCTCCTGAAAGTAAAACCATCGCACAGAAAATTAGGCCAATTTCAGCGGATACCTTAGCGATCCGATCAAAGACGAGAAGACGTTTCCACAAATAGGCTATTCCAAAGGCAAAAGTCACAAAGAAGGCTAAGTAGGTGACAATGACAGATGGTACATGAATGTACATGATTTTTTGGACAAAACCCTGCTCGGTCTCTGTGGGAGCGAAGACAAATACCCAGAGACCACATGCGAGTAGTGCTAGTGGTGCGATGATTTCTAGTAGGGCTGTACAGCGAGCGGCACTATCCATTGAGCAGTTCCTCTAGAAGCTGATTCACAATCTGTGGATTTGCTTGTCCTTTGGTTTCCTTCATCACCTGACCAACAAAAAATCCTTTAATTTGGGTTTTGCCAGCTCGGTATTGTTCAACCTGCTTTGGATTGTTATTTAACAATGTCTCCAACAAACCTCGTAGAGCACCCTCATCAGAAACTTGTTTCAATCCACGAACCTCAATGATTGCAGCTGGATCTTTACCAGACTGCACCATTTCTTCGAAAACAGTCTTGGCAATTTTTCCACTAATCGAACCTTCCTGCAAAAATTGAATCAGACTAGCGAGGCTTCCGGCGGGAATGCCAACATTTCGGATATCTGCCTTGTTTTCATTCATTATTCGCATCAGTTCTCCACTGATCCAGTTACAAACCAATTTTGGATCAGCTTTCGCCGCAACTACTTCTTCAAAGTATTCTGCAACCTGTTTGTCTGCAACCAGTACTTCAGCATCGTAGGTGCTCAGTCCAAATGACTCCATGAATCGCTGTTTTTTGGCGTCAGGCAATTCTGGGAGTTGACTGCGAATCTGCTCAACAAAATCTGCGGATATTCTGACAACCGGCAAATCAGGATCTGGAAAATATCGATAGTCGTGTGCCTCCTCCTTGGAACGCATACTGTAGGTGTTCTTCTTTATCGAATCCCACAACCGAGTTTCTTGGACGATTCGCTTGCCATCTAGAAGATCTTCGGTTTGGCGAGCAATTTCATAAGTAATAGCCTGTTGAACAAAGCGAAAGGAGTTGAGATTTTTGGTTTCCGTACGGGTCCCAAATTTTTCTTGCCCGATAGGTCGTAGCGAGACATTGGCATCACATCGAAAATGCCCCTTTTCCATATCTCCCTCGCTGATTCCCAGATACGTCACGACTGAATGCATTTTCTCCATGTAGGCTTTTGCTTCTTCGGAAGTACGGAGGTCCGGTTCGCTGACAATTTCCAGGAGGGGAACTCCAGCCCGGTTCAGGTCAACAAAACTGGAGTCACCATCTTCTTCATGAACCAGTTTCCCAGCATCTTCTTCCATATGAATGCGCGTGATACCGATTCTGCGGGTCTGCCCCTCCACCTCAATATCCAGCCAGCCATTTTCACAGATGGGTCGATCAAATTGAGAGATCTGATAGGCTTTTGGCAGGTCAGGATAGAAGTAGTTTTTGCGAGCAAACTGTGAATCCAATCGAATGGTGCAGTGAGTCGCCAAGCCCAACCGAATGGCAAATTCCACAACACGACGGTTCAAAACTGGCAGTGCTCCGGGTAATCCAAGACATACAGGGCAGGTGCTCTCGTTAGGAGGCTTCCCAAATTGGTTTGAGCAGGAGCAAAATATTTTGGATTGTGTCGCAAGTTGGGCGTGGATTTCTAGCCCAATTACTGGTTCAAATTGCATGTCGGTGCGGAGAAAGTATGACGTATGAGCGGGAAGCGGTTCTCAGTCCTTAAGTTCCTCTAATCTTGCTTGAAGTTCACGTACCTGGGCCTTTATGCGCTGTCGTTCCTGTTCTTTGTTTTTAGGTGGCTCTGCAGATCTTGTTCTGCTAGAATCTTTCGGTTTTGAATCAATAAATGGATTGAAGAAAGGCATCTTCATTTCACTACCCATCAGCCAGGGATTTGTGAAACTCGAAAGTTGTCGTTGCATCGCATCACGGGTGTCCAAATAGGAATCCATCATTTTTGGCACAAAGTCTGTGAAAAATTCCCCGAGGATTCCCTCACGATTGCGAATGACTTGGTGAAGAAAAGACGTAGAAAACAGATAAATGCCATCGCGTTCCATGACGATTTGGGTCAAAATCGCCTGAGTGATATCTTCTTTTGTTTTGGAATCAACCACTTGTACATCGAATCCTTGTTGAATCAACTCTCCCAATTCTTCGATGGTCAAGTAGCGACTGTGTTCCATGTCATAGAGTCGCCGATTCGAGTACTTCTTTATTGTGATCACTGTGTCGTATGAAGCTTTTCCCCCCATGCTTCTCCAAATATTCCTTGTTGAAACAGATTATTAAAGTAGAGCAGGACGCCATCAGGCTCAAGTTAATTCAGGAAAAGGAATCATCACTCAATAATTTTGAAAAAATCAGGTACATTTTTAAAATTTACTTCTTCCACAATATCCTCAATGACTTGGAAAGATTTCCCTCGGCCTCTCGTTTGTTTGGCACCAATGGATGGGATCACAAACACCGCTTACCGCCGAATAGTTCGTGGCTTAAGCAAGCGTACCCTTCTTTTCAGTGAGTTCACCAGTGTAGACGGGTTGCTACGGAGCGAACGACTCCGGGAGAGAATGGACTATCATCCAAGTGAGCATCCCTTCTTCATGCAGTTATTTGGAAACGATCCTCAAGCTTTTGCGGAAGTCTCCAAAATGGTCGAAGATCGTGGAATTCTAGGCGTTGATATCAACATGGGGTGCCCTTCCAAAAAAATTGTCAATTCTCAACACGGTAGTGCTTTGATGAAAGATATGGATGGCGCTTGCAGAATCATTGAATCGATTCGTAATGCCTGCAATCTTGAAGTTTCCGTAAAGACAAGGTTGGGTTGGGGAAATGCTGACAACTTGATTCCTTTTGCAAAATCTCTGGAAGCTGCTGGAACTTCTCTGGTAACGATTCACGGACGCACCTATCGGCAGGCATTCAAGGGAAACGCGAACTGGGAACCTATTTATGAACTGAAACGAAACTTATCCATCCCGGTTGTGGGCAATGGAGACGTTCAGAATTATTCAGACGGTATCAAGAAAACCAAAAACCTCGATGGCTTTATGATTGGTCGGAGTGCAATTGGGAATCCCTGGGTTTTCTGCAATCCAAGTGAACGAGCAAGTCCCTCCTTGGCCGAAAGAGTTGAGACTGCCATACGACACTACGAACTCTTACGAAAATTCCAGACAGAGCACAGAGCATTAAGAGAATTTAGAAAATACCTTGGAGAATATATTCAGGGATTTCGGCACGCAAAGGAGCAGCGCAAGCAATTGATGACCTGCGAGCGTGAAGAAGATTTTCTTTACCATATGCGTGAGATAGCCAGCTGGACGATTTCTGATTCAGAACTGGCTGTTGCCAACTGAAGTAAAAATATTTGTACCTATCTCAAACGATGGAGAATGCTTGCAGGAAAAACACTAGTCCACCCCTGGCGACTTCCAAAAATGTGGCTCATAATGACATGATTTCGAGCCAGTTTTAAAATGATTTACCTCTCTTTTTTGCTGATCCAAGAGTTAGAAACATGCATATTTTAGTCACTGGAGCTGCGGGTTTCATCGGGTTCCATCTGGTTCGTCGGCAACTCGACCGAGGAGATACTGTCGTCGGATTGGATAACTTAAACAACTACTATGACGTGAGACTCAAGCGAGATCGCCTCATGCATCTGGTACAGAGAAAAAAATTCAGTTTCATTGAAGCTAATCTAGAAGATACGAATTCCATTCAGAATGTTTTTGATCAGCATGCTTTTGACCGAGTCGTGAATCTCGCTGCACAAGCAGGGGTTCGCTACAGTTTAGAAAATCCCAGGGCTTACATCGATGCGAATATAGTAGGTTTTCTGAACATCCTTGAAAATTGCCGCCATAATGAGGTTCCGCATTTGGTATATGCTTCTAGTAGTTCGGTATATGGAGCTAACACGAAAATGCCCTTCAGTGTTCACCACAACGTAGACCATCCAGTAAGTCTCTATGCCGCAAGCAAGAAATCCAACGAGTTGATGGCTCATACCTACAGCCATTTGTTTGGGTTACCAACCACAGGTCTCCGGTTTTTTACAGTTTATGGGCCATGGGGTCGTCCTGACATGGCTCTGTTTCTATTTACCAAAGCAATCTTGAACGGTGAACCTATCCAAGTTTTCAATCATGGTAAGATGCGTAGAGATTTTACCTACGTAGATGACATTGTAGAGGGAGTGGTACGTATCACAGATAAAATTCCTGTAGGAAATGACAATTGGAGTGGGGATGCGCCCGATCCTGCTACTAGCAAAGCTCCCTATCGAATTTACAACATTGGTAACCATGAACCGGTTGAACTACTCCATTTCATTAAAGTACTCGAAAAAGCCTTAGGGCAAAAAGCTCAAAAAAATTTTTTATCTGTTCAACCTGGCGATGTTCCGGCGACGTATGCGAATGTGGAAGCATTAGAAAAAGATGTATACTTTCGTCCAAATACGCCAATTGAAGAGGGAATTGAGAGGTTTGTTGCTTGGTACCGAGATTACTACAAAATACCAGTTTCCTAGTAGTTGATCATTTCACTCCTCCTACTTTTTCGGGAAACAGGCTTTCTCGATTTCAGTTCAAAGAAACTTGACTCGCTAAAACGACTCTTTCCAACTGCATTTCAGAATCCGACTGGTCTTCTTAGCCTCTAGAATTCTGCTTGACATCCAATTCCTCACATAATTTTGCTCAGTTTTCTTGAAGTTCGAACCTCTGCCCCAAATATGTAAAATAAATAATAAATATAAAATCAGTTAGATATATTAATTTTTAATCATATTTTTCAATCCATAGAAAAAAATCATTTCGTATGTACGAAATGATTGACTGCAATCAATGAAAATGAGATCATCTTAAAGAATTGTAATGTTGAAAATTTTCTCACCCACTTGCTTCCCCTCCCAACACCCAAACACGGAGTCGCCATGATGACCGAAAATAGGGAAAGCGCCGGAACACAGAGCCCCAAATCAAAAGTTATGAAAAGCCTTCTGGACGATGGCAAAGCGAAAGGCTATTTGACTTTAGACGACATCAATAGCCACCTCAGCGAACAAAATGACGGAGCCAAAGCAGATAACAGTCAGATGGAGCAGATCTTTAACGCTCTAACAGGTGCTGGGATTGAAGTATTGGAAGATGAGGATTCCGAAGAAGAAATTGCCCTCAAGGATACGGACGAATTAGAAATTGATGATTCCTTGAGCAGTGCCGAATTAGCAGCAATCAATAATGATCCTGTTCAACTCTATCTCCGAAAGATGGGGTGCATCAGTTTGCTCACTAGAGATGAGGAATTGCAGATCGCCCAATCAATTGAGGAAGGGAACTTCGCTCTACTTCAGATCTTTGCGCGTTCAATTTTGGTTTTGGAGAATCTGAGCCAATTGAAAAGAAAGCTGAAAGAGGGTCATGTACGTGCCAAGAATCTGATTGCTGGCTTGGATGAAGATGACAATGTTATAGAGGATGATGAGCGAGCATCAAAGAAACTCCAAGATGTACTGGCGCAGATGGATGAACTTCGCCAACAAATGTTGCAGTTAGAAACAGATCCGACTGCCAAGAAGTTTGACAAAACAGAACTTGAATCCCTGCAGAAAAAAATTCTCAAGAGACTTGAAAAAGCAAACTTCAATTCTCGTCAGTTAGAGGCACTCTGCTCTACAATGCTGCAGCACCACGCAAAGATTCGGACGCTAAAACGAAGAGTACAGCTTTATGAGGAGCAACTGCAGATCGCTCCAAAAGATGCCTCACGTTGGTTAGAGAAATGGAAGAAAGCCCAGGGGGAGCGAAGGCGTGAGCGCTATTATGAACGGAAGTTCGAAAACGGAACTGGAATGCGCTTTCCTGTGGCCCGAAGGATCTTCGAAAAATGGCAGCTTTGCCGTCGACGTATAGATATGCTTCAGCAGCAAGCTGGGGACAACTGGTATGACTTTGATACCGAAATTGAACACCTGAAAAAAGCAGAACTTCAAGTAAAACAGGCCAAGAGTAAACTGATTGAGGCCAATCTGCGCCTTGTGATCAGTATTGCCAAGAAGCACACGAATCGGGGTTTGCAATTCTTGGATCTGATACAAGAGGGGAACTTAGGGCTGATTCGAGCTGTCGACAAATTTGAATACCGAAGAGGCTATAAGTTTTCCACCTATGCCACGTGGTGGATTCGGCAGTCAATCACCAGGGCGATCATTGACCAGGCGAGGACGATCCGAATTCCTGTTCATATGATTGAGACTCTAAATAAGCTATACCAGGTATCAAAACAGCTCACGAATCAGCATGGAAGAGAGCCCAGTACTGATGAACTGGAAGAACATCTAGGTATGCCCTTGGATAAGGTTCGCGATGCTATCCGCATTTCCCGTGATCCAGTTTCACTCGATTCTCCAATTGGGGACGATGAGGATTCTCAGTTGAAAGATTTTATTCCTGATCAGAATGCTTTAGATCCGGCTGCGAAAACAACTACAACACATCTCGAAGAGACGATCCGCCACTACTTGGGAACGTTGAGTGAGAGGGAGGAAAAAGTTGTTAAAATGCGCTTTGGTGTCGATGAGGCAAAGGAGTATACTCTTGAAGAGATAGGTCTGAACTTTGATGTTACCCGCGAGCGAATCCGTCAAATTGAGGCTAAAGCTCTGCGTCGACTCCGACATCCAAGTCGAAGCGCTCCCCTACGCTCATACTACGACGAGTGAGAATCTATTGGATTAAGTCGGTCCCTGATGTCTCTGGAACTCTCTTTTGCCCGAGGCATCAGTAAACCCTCCAAATTGCGAACACCCTCTCAAACTTCCAAACCGCTAATCAGAAACCATCAGCACAAATTTGTTTCAAAGAAGCTGGGGATAATCTGAGAGAGCCAAGACCATTCTTTACCTGGAAAGGAACCGGACACAAAGCCCACATGTCCTCCTACCGGAACGAAAGCCGTCTGAATCAGGTCTGACAATTCAGATGCCCGCGGAACAACTTCTGGAACCATGAAAGGATCATCCAGGGCGTGTACCAGTAAGGTTGGTAATTGAACGCTTTTAAGATAATGACGGCAGCTGGCTTTTTCATAGTAATCATGGACATTCTTGAAGCCGTGCAAAGGTGCCGTAAGCAAATCATCAAATTCCCAGAGTGTATTTAGCTTATTGATCTGCGAAAAATCAGATAGTCCCAATGCATCCTTCAATAAGTCTCCTTTCCGCACCGCAGAGCGTTTCAGCCGTCCCATCAAATATGTCTGATAGATTTTTGAAAAACCCTGGTTGAGCCGATCAGCGCAGGGCGCTAGTTTATAGGGAACAGAGATAGCACACGCCGCCACAATGTTTTTAATCTCATTCTGACCAAGCCAATTCAGCAAAATACTTCCGCCAATAGAAAAACCTACGACTCCAATCGGTGCTTCCGGGAAGCGTCCCCGAAGGTTTTCAACGGTCCAGTCTAACTCCTGCCAGCGCATCGCATGGTAGCTTTGCGCAAGACGATTTGGTTTTTCTCCACAATTGCGGTATTGCATAACAACAGCTCGCCATCCCAAGGAACCGAGTTGACGCATTAGATCCTGAACATAATTGGAGCGGGCACATCCTTCCAAACCATGTAGAATCAGAATAATAGGTACTTCTGCAGGGGCCTTATACGTGTCCCTTAACCAAAACCATTCAAGAAAATCTTGATCTGGTAGCTCGAGGGTTTCCTCCAATAAATTCACCGAAGGCACACGCCGTACGCGTGCATTCCACAAGGTTTGACTATGGGCCTCCGAAAGCCACCAAGCTGGAAAAAATTCTAGTTCGTTTGAAGTGGAAAATGGCTTGCCCTGTGATGATCTTTTTCTGATGATGGCCTCCTTCAAGTCTTTCTCACCATGGAGTGGTTGTGTCTGTTTTCTCTTCGCTTACCAAATCCTTTGTTCAGGATCTTGCCATTGATCTTGGCACTGCCAATACGCTTGTCTGCACGCAAAAGCATGGGATCGTTATTCGTGAACCTTCTGTCGTCGCCGTGAAGCGAATTTCCCAAGCCGAAATGAGAATTTTGGCTGTGGGCCAGGTAGCTAAGGAGATGATGGGAAGAACTCCTCGCGGAGTAGAAACCATTCGGCCCTTAAAAGATGGAGTGATTTCGGATTTTGACATTGCTCAGGAAATGCTGAGTTATTTTATTCATGAAACCCAGCAACAGTTTTCTGCATTGAAGTCCAAACCACGGATTGTCATTGCCATCCCCTGCGGAATTACCCAAGTTGAACGGAGAGCTGTCAGAGAAGCGGCGTTGCTGGCTGGAGCTAAAGAAGTCTTTTTGATCGAAGAGCCTATGGCTGCAGCAATTGGAGCAGGGCTGCCGGTTCAGGATGCTACAGGTTCGTTGATCGTTGATATTGGTGGTGGTACCACGGAGGTGGCCGTTATCTCTTTAGCCAGCATTGTCTTCAGTGATTCGAGCCGAGTAGGTGGTGATGTCATGGATGAAACCATCACCCAGTACGCCAAGCAAAAATACAACTTGTTGATTGGTGAACGAACTGCAGAAAACGTCAAGATTCTCTTGGGCAATGCAATCGAGGGAAGTGCAGCCCACCAGACAATGGAAGTTCGCGGGCGAGATGTGATTTCTGGTGTACCAAAAACCTTACTATTTCATGAATCCGAGATTCGTGAATGTCTGGCTGATAACTGCGAGGCAATTGTAAAATTAGTCAAAAAGGCTTTGGAGCAAACCCCCCCTGAGTTGGCTGCAGACATCGTTGAAAAAGGCATTTTCTTGGCAGGTGGGGGCTCCATGTTGCCTGGCTTAGATAAATTATTGAGTGAGGATGTCAACTTAAAGGTAATGCATGCTGATGATCCTCTGAGCTGTGTAGCCTTGGGAACCTTAAAGGTTTTGGCAGAATTGGACCTACTGGCACAGATTGAACTCAACAATTAGTCCTTGCCTTTTGTGTGGGCAAATTTATCATCTCAAATTTCTGATAATTTTCCTCGGTTGGTGACGTGGCTGAATGGTCAGGCAGCAGATTGCAAATCTGTTTCATAGCGGTTCGAATCCGCTCGTCACCTCCACCTGCCTGTTAAATTCCTGATTCCTCAGCAACGTTAGCCCGGATGGCGAAATTGGTAGACGCACAGGACTTAAAATCCTGCGGAGGTAGCCCCTCCGTGCCGGTTCGATTCCGGCTCCGGGCACTCAAATTCTTACTTGGAGACATACCCTCTTAGTTTTTACTGCTGATCTGCTCATGAAAATAGTTAGTGGCTTTGCAATTACTTCAAAGTGAGGCCAACAACAGAATTGGTCTGAATTATGCCATGTGGTAATTGGCCAAAGGCGAATTTAATGAGCAGATTTCACTATCAGGGAGGCTTTGATGCAGAAAGAATCTGAAGACTATCAAAAGATGCTGATGCTTATTCAGCAAGACGTTAAAGACATGAGAGAGCGGTTTCTTCTGAATGATTTGAACCCTGAGAACTTTCGCGATGGAAATCCTTTGGAAGACGATATCATTTCACTTAAAAAATAGATCTTTCTTGCTATTAATCGGTTGATCGTAACCGGATTTGGGCCCTTATCCGTTACTCAGGGCAAGTTGATGCCAATAGCGGAGCCACTCATTCAGTTCTTAAGAATGATTTCAGGTGAAATTATAACTGTTGGACCGGAAATCTGAACAAGCCCAATTCTTGAAAAAATTAACTATCAGAGTACCTAATTATTTCAACAAACTACCGCAGACATTAACTTGATGGGAAAATTCTCACCGGTAATGTTTCTCATCATCGTTTTGATAATCGTTTTCTTCTACTTATCAAGCAACAGTGTCTGATTTTCCTCGCAATGAATCAAATGCGTTGTTCTCCTCCCGCTGGCGTTCATTTAATGAAAATCACTTTTCAGCTGTGCAAGAAAAAACTTGGCTCAATCTGGTGGTTGATTTTTATCCAGATGATTTTTGTATCCTGCTCAAATACTAGTTCAGAGGTAAAGACCGCTAGCCAAAGCCCAGAGACATGTAAGATGGCTTACGAATATGAGTGGGAACACATTTATGACAGAAAAGTGTACATTCCCATCTCTTGTTGTAAATGTGTGGAGTAAGCTGATTTTTATAAACGCATACTGATCTCTGCGAAAGGCTCTTCTTGTTTCCTCCAATCATTTTTTGAAGTCATCCCCTCAATTCTGAAAATACAATGAAAAAAAATTGGAGTTATACTTTTTGGGAACAAATCGCTAGAAGTAAGGGAATTCCTGAATCTAGAGCAGGGATTGCATGAGGTCTTGATTGAAGTGAAGGCAGCTGGAATTTGTGGTAGTGATTTACATTTTTGTCGCTCGAGTCCCGATGAGTTGAGTGTGCGTTATGGGAAAATTGTAGGTCATGAGCCAGCAGGAATCGTTATTCAAACTGGAAACGCTGTCAGTAAATTTAAAGTCGGGGATCGGGTGACCGTCAATCACACGCTAGGTTGTGGTCACTGCTAATATTGTTATCAAGGAGAAACTGTCCTCTGCCCAACTGGGAAAGGGATGGCCTAAGCGGATGCCGGAGCAAATACCAATGTTCTGAAGCTTCCAGAAAATGCCTGTCTTGAACTCCGAGAGAATATTTCCTTTGAAGACGGTACTTTTACCGCGTGTACCGGAGCGACTGCATACAATGCGGTTCAACAATTGCGGTGCCAAGCGGTTCGCAACGTAGTTGTCTTTGGGCTGGGTCCAGTGGGATTGTCAGCTATGTCAATGCTTGAAAAAATCGGAATTCATACGGTAGGAATCGATCCAAAGAAGAGTCGGAGGGATTTTGCCACCTCCCTTGGTTTTGAAAAAATCGTAGACTTTACAGAGACTGATAGTCTTATCAAGATGTCTCCCAATCCAGAAGGTTTTTGCGGAAGTATTGAAACCAGTGGGGCGAAGAATGCTCAGAGTCGGGCGATTGATATACTGAGACCAAAGGGAGTTGTAATTTACCTTGGATTAAGCAAGGGAGTTCCTAGTATCTCTCCAGAGCAATTTATTCATAAGCAGATTAGGTTGCAGGGCTCAAAAGTCTTACCCTCTTGGGCAGCAGTTGAGATGATGAATTTTATGCAAGAGAGCAACTTCTCTTTTGCACAGCTTATTCGAGAGAGAATCCCTATCCAGAGGGCTGCTGAAGCCTTTGAGAAGTTTGAGAGTGGGTTGTCTGGGAAATTTATTTTATTGCCAAACTAGCATCTAGTTCATCCGTAGGATTTTGATTTTCAGCTACGTTCAAATAGCTGATATTATTTTAAAGATTCTTGATGAGGTGGAAAGTAATGAGTCGTGTCAGATGTCTTGTGTAATGAAAGTTACAAATCCTTCATATATATCTGGAAAAAACATCAAAGTATTAAAGAAATTTGAATATTAGGAGGTTTAAATTGGGTGAATTAATGGTCGCTTGACTTTTCAGTGACAAAATAAAATCTTGTTGAATAAATTCCCCCAAAATCAAACCAAAACCGTCTGAGTCAACATGTTTTTTGTGGTTTTCTTGAATAAATTTCCGGATGTGCCAATCCACGTTTGTGAGGACCACCCTACAGCTTTAAAAAGCCTGGCAAAGCATCATCGCCACGGCAGAAGTGGTTGGATCTCTGAAATGGATTTGGGCCTGCTCAATCATTATATCGATGTCATTGACTCAGAGCTTCACGAGATTTTTGACATGGCCAGATTTGACTATCTGGAGAAGATTGTTCACGAGCAATTGTCGGTAGCCTAAGTCGTCAAATCAAAGATCTAAAGAGTAATTTCAATCTTCTGCGACCTTATGCCGCAGAACAACCCTGCCTTTGACTTCTGACCGTAAAATCAATTCGATCTCGTTCATCATTTCCTCCATCGAAACTTCTTTCAGTCCAGCATTCAGATTTGGCAGTTTCCAGTCAGTTGCCAAAAGTTCCCACAGTTTTTTCCTTAAGTCATAAGGACAATTCTGGGAGTCAATCCCAATTAATCTGAGTCCTCGCAAGATGAAGGGGAAAACGGTTGTCGACAGTTCTGCACCTGCAACATTTCCACAAGTAGTGATGACGCCACCAGGCTTCGTGGTTTTCAAAGCCGTAGATAGGGGGGGGGCCACCGACAGCGTCAATCACTCCATTCCATTGTGTTTTAAGAAGGGGGCGATTGCCATCGTCTACAGCATCCTTGCGATCCAAAATTTGCTGCACACCAAGTTCATTTAACAAAGATTTTCCAGTATCATGTCCACTGACTGCAGCAACTTCATAACCAGCTTTCATTAGAAGGCGCACTACAATGGAACCAACTCCACCAGCGGCACCAGTCACCAAAACTGGACCATTTTCTGGTTTGCATCCAGCGTTCTGTAATTCCCAAAATGATTGTGCAGCGGTGAAACCGGCAGTCCCGTAAATCATTGCTTCTTGAAAGGTCAGGCCCTCAGGCAGGGGCAATACCCACGCTGCTGGGACCCTAAGATATTCGCCGAAGCCTCCATCTGTGTTCATCCCCAAATCGTAACTGGTGACAATGACCAAATCCCCTGCCTTGAAATCAGGATCTGTGGAAGCTGCAACAATACCGGAGGCATCAACTCCTGGGGTATGTGGGTAGTTCCGCGTTACCCCGCGATTTCCCGATGCAGATAGCGCATCCTTGAAATTTAGTGAAGAGTAATGCACTTGAATCAACACCTCTCCTTCAGGCAAATCTTCCGTACTACGTTCAACAATACGCTGTTCAAATTTGCCATCTTCTTCAAAAATTCGTATTGCTTGGAAAGAGATGGGTGAAGACATCAGGAGACTCCTTTTAGAAATCAGAACAGTGGATGGCAGCCTGACTTTACGAAATTCGTAGGGTTAAGACTGCGAGAATAATAACTAGTGGGGATTTGTCGACTAGAAACGGTACTCACCCTCCGATGCGAGACATTCCCAAGTTGGATCCGGTGAAAGCAACTGGTTCCTTGAAAGCAATCGAGTGAGCAACTCGCTCGTTCAATTCACTAGCAACTTCTTGCTGGTTTAATAAGTGTTGAATAGAAGTAGGTGTTGGATTGCTCAGGCAGCCGACGAGTTGGCCACTAGAGGTTAGCCGTAATCTGGAGCAGGTAGAACAAAAAGGCTCACTTTCGTTGGGAATGATGCCGAAGTAGCCTCCAGGCACCCAGTAGCGCTGTGCGGTAGCATCGTGCTCAGCTTCAACCTTTCGCCAGGTGTAGTGCTTCCCGATCAATTCGAGAATTTCACTCATTGAAAAAAGTGGAAATTTCTCTGTTTGAAACAGTGGCCCCATTCGCATGAGCTCAAGGTATCTTAGCTCGATCCCTCTCTCAATGGCATAGTCAAGAAGATCAACCACTTCATGATCATTGGCTCCTCGAATAACAACCATATTGAGCTTGATACGTAACCCGGCATTGAGAGCTTTTTCAATCCCTTCTAACACACGCTCCAAGCGCCCAGCACGTCCTAGTCTTCTGAAATTTTCAGCGTCCAAAGAGTCTAGACTGATGTTTACAGAGTCCAGTCCTGCATCTTTGAGAGGTACGGCCAATTTGCTTAAATTCAAGCCGTTGGTAGTCAGACCGATGTTCTCAACTCCTTGCTGCCGAACACCATCTATGAAACCGAGCAGATCTCGATGTAGCAGCGGTTCACCACCTGTAATGCGAATCTTGGTGATACCGGAATGTTGTACCAGCAATGAGACTAATTTGAGCAGGTCTGAACTGGAAAGCGCATTTGGATCTGGAATATGATCCTTGATACTCGTGACACAATAGGTGCAGGCCATGTTGCAGGATTCCCCTAAGGAAACACGCAACTTGTTTATATTTCGACCGAAGCTGTCGAGCATGTGGGAATCTCCTTTCCAAGCATGGGAGGCGATTCTGTTTCCGGAATCACCCATCGTCTTGAAGGCCATTGCCGAAACCTTAGGCCACCAAGATCGGAGACAGTATTAGTAAGATGAAAAAATATGATCGATAGACGTTAGGAAAAGTACTCCAAAAAAGCAAGTATGGGCTTTTTCTATAAAGTCATTCCCATTTGAAATAGAGGCATGTAAAGGGCTAGGAGGAGAGTCAGGACCATCAGCGCAACAAGTACCATGAAGAAAGGCTGCAGAAAGGCCTGCAATCGCTGACGATCTCGTTGGATTTGCTGAAGTTGGTGATCGGCGATTCTTTGAAAGGCATAGGTGATTTGTTCACTGGATTCTCCGAGATCCAGTAAACGGAGTTGTTCGGGGGTTAAGAAATTTGCTTCCTGATAAGCTTGATAAAGCTTTCTACCTTGTAGAAGTGACTGCTGGATTCTGAGCTATCTGGTCAACAGATTTTTGGGAAGAAAGGGGTGAAGCCAGCTCAAGTGCGTCCAATAACGGTAGTTCGACCTTTGTCATCAGCGCCAAAGCTTGTGAATATAGCTGAATTTGTACAGTTTATTCAAGTCTTCCCAGCCATGGGAACCAGTTCAGAATTTGGCTGATCGAAATTTTTCGAAGAACTAAAATCGTGATCAAAGCAATGGTGAGCAAGCTCGCAAGCCAGGGAAGAGGCTGTAATCGCAAGCTGTCACTAAGTTTAAGAAGAGAATCAGAGAGCCAAAAAAGTTCATCTCCTTGGGCAAGATAGAGTCTACGAAATAAGGGAACCAGCAAAATGGTTGTTGCCAGAAAAATAGCTAACGCGAATCCGGCTATGGTCAACGGATACCGAAGCAACTGCCAGCGCTCTTGTCTTTCCTGCTCCTGCAGGACGTAAAGTTGTTGAAGAGCCCTCAAAATGGTTGGCAGTTGATCCGAATTTTCAGCAACTGCCAGCAATTGAGTGAATAAATCTGGAAAGCCTTGTGCGATCTGAAAGGAGTCTTGTAGCGAGTTTCCGGATTCAAGATGCCGAAGCGCATTATGCAGCTTAAACTTGTTGGTTGGATCACTTTGAGAACGAATTAGGAAGCGTAAGCAATCTTTGAGCGGCAGCCCTGAGTCTGCAAGCTGCTTCCATTGGCCCGTCATCTCAGCCAGCCAAGATACTCTAAGAGGTTTCTGTAGTTGGGCTGGCTCAACGGTATTGATTTGCAGTTGAAAAAATCCCTGATGATGCAGTTGTTGGCGTATCTGCTCAAGGCCACCAGCCTCAATCAAAATCCCTTTGCAAGGCTGTCCTTCGCTATTGATCCCTTGCCAGAAAACTTGCAATGCCTGCATGATGTAAAATTTTTAGAAATTGGTAGGGCTTGTTATGGGAGCAAGTTGCTGTTACTCATCAAAATGTGAGTAAATCATTGAAAAGTAGAGATGTTGAAACTATTTCCAAAGGTGTCAAATGTGTCCAGGTTCAGATATTCCAGAAATTTCGGTTTCTTCTTCAGATAATTATCGCTCTCCTTTTCATCCAGAAGCTGTAACTTCAGTTTCTGCTGCCACTCCCCCCAACCCAACTGACCTACAAATTTCTTCTCCAAATGAAGAAAATGTAAAGGCTGTAACAGTTCGAGCGTATGGATTGTTAGGATACACGCGCAGCATTGATCTGCACTTTGAGGTCAATGCCCTACACCCAGAGCGAATATTCTATTTTGAGGGGAAACGCTACAAGATAGCGTCTGTGGTTGAGATGGGAGAGGGACAACTGGCAATCAATGCCGTTTCGATTGAATACCGAACTTGAAGCTACTCATTAGACATTTCACTCAACCGATGCCGAGCTTGTGCTTGCCAATAAGGAATGGAGCTTTCTTGAAGGTAGCGTTCATAGGCTTCTTGGGCAGGAGGATAATTTCCCTGCAACTGAAAGAGATAGCCCAGTAGAAAGTGTCCGAACGGATACTGCCCAGGAAATTCTCTGAGAAGTTCCTGAAGATCTCGAATCCCACCTTCATACTCTGTACGGTCCGGTCTGTAATCCAGAATGCTTGCGTAAGAATCGAGAGAATCCTGCAGTTCTCCTAAGCGTAGATAGGTGATCCCTAGGTTCATTCGAACATAATTGAGACTCGGAGCCAATTGCAATGCCTGTTCACCGAATTCGATAGCTTTTTCATATTTAGCTAACAAATAATAGCCCCAGCCGAGATTACCAAATAGGTAGGGATTACTGCTGTAGGGGGCTGCTTTTTCATATGCCTCCACTGACTTACGCACAAGTGGTAGGTCGTAGCGTGCCAAACCATCAGGCTGAAGCTCATACCCTTGATAATAGTAGGTAGTTCCTAATTCCTGATGAATCTGACCACGTCTAGCCCCAGATTCTTCTATCTCTAATCCTTGCTCCAGAATAGCAATCGCGTCTTCGAAAGCTCGGGAGTTAAATAAGCCTTTGGCAACTACGATGTGGTAATTCAGATTACTCAATCCATCCCCATAGAGTTCGTTCTCATAATCTTGAAGCCACTTAGCCAACTCATTCTTAGTAGATTTTTCCTCTGCTTCTTCTCCAAGCAGTTTTGCGATGGTGTCCTGAAGCATTGGGACTAATTGATCTCCTTGCACATACAGGTCGGAACTGCGCCAAGAAGGTCGACCTGTATCCCAGAAGGAGTCCCAAGCACTTCGATTTTGTTGCTGGTTACTCATCGCCTGCATAAATTGAAACAGGTCGAAAGGTCTGGGGAATGTAGTGAATAACAGCGTGTAGAAAATTGTAAGAACCCCAATTGTAGCTAGTACAGGAGGCCACCACCGCCGAAGAAGGGTAACTAGAGATAAATCATTTGAAGGAATTTGTGGGGGTGTACCCACTTCGCGCCAAATTGCAGAAGCTTGAAGAGGGCGCCCGGCTGCATGAAGTAAGTTACCTAGGTGGTAGAGCCATTTACGTTCATCGACCTCACTCAGTGCTTTGGCGTGGACCAACGCACGTGCTTCCTCATGGTTGCCCGACTCCACCAGTCTTGCTAATTCAAAACCAAATTTTGAGGAAGATTCTGGCATCACGGTGCAATCTCATGGGCGGCACACCACTCTTCATAGCTCATTTGTGCTTGGTGGGCTTTGTGCTGTCGGTGTCGTAACAATCCGTAGTAGGTCAAAAAATAGCTACCAATTGCAATTGGGAAAGCAAAAAACAAGCTCCCTAGCATCATCGGTTCTCCCAGTTCAATCAGTAAGTACTCTGCTCCTGAAACGATCGAACCCCATACATTCTCCATACTAAGGATTTCGTTTAGACGACTCTCAAAAGTCGCATAGGTTAACTGCTCTTTGCCTTGTACCCAGCAGCCTGTGGTGAGAAAGCCATAGTACATTGGTATCATTGTCAATGGATTACTGATCCAAACCATGGCAACACTGACAGGCAGATTAAATCTGAAATTTATAAGATAACGGCAGAAACCCCAAATTAAACCAGCCAGGTACATTTGCACTCCCACCGTTGGTGTGAAACCAAGAAACATTCCGATTCCAACCCCCCAACTGACTTGACTGACTGAAGCCATGCTATGCAGAACAGGATGAATCAGCCTTTTGTTGATCAAATCGACAAGATATTTCATCCCCTGTAGACCTGGCTGTACTTAATTTTTGAAGATTTGATTGATGAATCCATCCAGAGAGAAACTTTAATTTTCTTGAAAAACCTATCTTTGAAGAGATACCAGTAAGTTGCGTTTACAAAACTCGATCATTCATGGGACGAGTGGCCCAATTATCCTTTTCAGGAGAGCACAACTTTTGAAGTTGGGAAGGAGGCAATAGTTGGAAAGATCTATTTCACGATTAAATTACATAAATTGTAAAAAGTTTATGGATTGATCTCAAGCAATAGGTAGTGATGTCTTTGATTCCTTTCAAATTTGGCAATAGATGTCTTTGATTAACTCGAATAGTTCCAGAATGCGATCATTGGCAATCCGATAAAAGGAGAAGTTGGCTTCACGCCTTGATGTTACAATATCTCTGGCACGCAGAAGTGAAAGGTGCTGTGACAATGTGGTTTGTTTCAAGCCCGTGTAGTATTCTAGATCCTGAACCGTTTGCTCGCCTGTGCGCAGCGCACAGAGAATTTTCAGGCGAGCTGGGTGTGCCAAGACTTTCAAACTTCGAGTGGCCTGATCAATATTCTGCTCTTGTGAACCAAAAAGATGGTTGAGTTCGTCTCGCAAAGCTTCTGCGTGGGGTGAGTAGGTAGTCGTTCCCAATGTCTCTCCTCAATGATTGTCCGATGGGGTGCCCCGAAGAAAGAGACACTGTAGAAAATTTTTTTAACTTATAGTTGAACTTATAGCATGCATGCAGCAGGATGGAAAGTAAACTATTTGAGAATAGGAATATTCCAATTTTTGATATTTTTTCTGCGGCACGAATTCTGCAGCATTGGGATTATAAGAGTATTCTAACATAATCAGTTAGTTTCTTAAATTACTGTTTTCAAAAGAAAATTTTAGGTTATTCAAATTGAATTTTTAATAAAAATAACATTTTTTTATTTTTTGGTATGGCGCAAGAAAACTCTCCAATTCCGTCCTTGATCAAAGGTGTGGAGATTCCACAGGAGGGCGCTCGACCAAAACATGACGATGTGAGATCGTCCTCTTCAGAAATGTCAGATCAGTTAGACGCATTTTATGAAGATTTATCAGATGTGGATGAGGTCGCTGAAGATCATAAACATGTAGATTCTGAACCAGCAAACCCTCCACAAAAAGTTACAGAACCTGGGGACCAGACGATCTCCAATCGATCGTTTGATTCAGGGAATTTTAAGGGAAATCTTGTACTTTATAAAAAGCAACTTGTCGCGACCGCAGTTGCTTCCAATATGTTGGGGGTGGTGATGGGTTTTGGCGGTAGCCAATTCTGGACGACTGGCCCGGAGATAACTTCGTTGCAGGTATTATCAAACTTGCCGCCGACAGTTGTCGTTCCGCTGCTGGACCAGGAGGATGAGGCACCTGCTCAGGGGGGCACAGGTGAACCGAACCAAACTGGGAGTCGTGAAGTAAAGCTGGTGCCACTTGTTCCGCTGCCGGATTTGCCTGAGTCTTCAATTCGTCAAGCTTCAGCAGACCCACCTGCGGAGCTAGACGAAAAGTCAGGACCGATTGTTGAGGAGCCGGTCTTGGTGGAAGTGCGAGAGGAAAATCCAACTGAGGATGAGAAGCCAGCACCACCTCCGGTTACCGTTGCTCCACCACCAGCTATCAGAAATGACAAGAACAATGAAATTGAGAATTTTGCTGATAACAAATTTTCCAAACAAACTGACAATCCAGATCCGTCTTTAACGCAGCCAAAAATTAAGGTTGCAATCTCAAAGAACACAGAAATCAAACCAAGTTCCCTCAACCAGAATGAGCCAACCTATCTGGTCCAACTTGCCAGTTGTATCACTGAGAATTGTGTGCTGGACTTCCAAAAAATTATGAAGCGCTTGTATCCAGCGCTTCCAGTTCGAGTTGTACCCTACACATCGAGAATAACGATCATTGAAGTAGTCTCCAGAGAAGCTTTTACACTAGAAGATGGCAATCGACTGGTTGAGCAGTTGAACAAGGGTAACCAGATTAATTCAAAAGCATATTTAGAAAGCGTTCGAAACCAATTTCAGTTGGTACTAGGACAAATTTCCAAGGGACAAAAACCGGAAGAATTAGTGAAAAAAATGAATAATCTGTTTAGAGGGGAAGTCTCGTTTATCAAAAAATCAACCGAGCAAACAACAAAATATTTTCGGGTTCAAGTACCTGCCTTTGACGATCGCCAAAAGGCAGTGGCCTTACAGAAGGAATTACAGAAAGCTGACAAGCAGATGTCTAGCGCATTTATAGTTCCTAATCCAAATAAACCGTGAATGACAGACTCGGAAGGAGAACCATGTCCCGAATGAGCAACTTACTGGGAGGAATGATGCACTGGCTCAAGTTTGAGGCACAACTCTCAGCAGATGAGGTTGATGAACCTGAATTGAATGAGAAGATAACCCTGCTCTACTTAAAACCAGAAGCCTTGAGACACGTGGTTGTCATCAATGATCTGGAAAAATATCAAAGTTCTCCTGAATTTGTAGAAGGGGGTCGTCTGATTGAAGTCAGCAAACAATACAATTACACACTACGTCAAGTAGCAGATTTGGTTGAGGAGCCGATGCAAGCAGACAGAAGGCCTCACTTGAAGACGTTGACTGGATCGATTAAAGGTCGTCCGGACCTACGACTTGCCCAACCCGGAGAGAACGGGATTGCTCTCGCTGAATCATCTTAAAGAATCCCGTTGGGGAGGAGACTACGCCTTCCCCTTTCCTCCCCGCTTGTACTGCTATCAAAGACTCACTAGACTAATCCCCTCATCACTAATCTGTTCAAACCCAACTTCGAAATCAGGATCGCATGCAATTGCGAATTCTTCTGTTAATTTTACTTTTTTGGCCAATGCTCTGCCAAGCTCAGATTGCCAGCCACTGGAAGCATCAACTTTGGACAAAATGGCTTCCAGCATTAGAAATGGGGACGGCTGAAGAACGTTGGCAGGCAAGGTTGGCTTTTTTGACTTGGCCTGAAGCGTCATTACCGGTTTTACGTCAAGGTATGATGACCTCAGAGAGCCCGGAGAATTGGCGGTTTGCTCAAGTTCTCGCCCAGATCGGTGATGAAAGTGATATTCAAAGAATGCTCGATGCTTGGCAAAGCTTGAGTAGTACCAGACAAGATGTTTGGGTGGGAAGCTTGGAGAGGTTGTACATGCGCTTTCGTCAGGAAAGCCAGCAGAAACTATTATTAACGCGTTTCCAGTTTGAATCGGAGGAGGTGATCGATCCTCGAAGTGGAAGAGCCGATGGAGAGATCATCTACAAGCTCTCAAACTCTACAGCTTTCCCACGGTTGGTTCAGGTCCGGATAAATATCTGGAGAGGAATGGCAGACCCAGACTGGCCAGAACGATTGCACTGGCTAGAGTCCGGTAACTCTGTGGAAGTTTCTTTACCTGTCACGCTGCTGTTCGAGCCGAGAGTACCCACAGTGAGATTGGATTTAGACGTTATGGAAATTGGTGTAAGGGAGACCTTACTGCATGAACGCCATGAGATTCCAGTTTCGGGAAGACCAGCCCCTCCAAAATCAAGCCAGCGGCGGTCATTGAATCTTCCTAAAACAGATGACAACGAAGTTCCTAAAAGGCAATCAGAGGAAGCTGAATCAGGTTGACGAGTTCAAGGGTGTGTCTACCAATGAAGAGTGCCGAATGACCTCTGCATCAACGGTATAACCCACATCCTCACAGATTTTCTTGGCGTGATCTGCTATCGATTCCATATAGTCAGAAATGGTTAACTCTGTGATCAAAGCACGAACGTTTGAATTTCCTTTCCCCAATTCAGAGATGACCTTTTCTTTGATCAACCGGAACTGCTCATCGACCTCGTCGTCACTGTTGCAAACATCTCGGGCTATCTGTGAATCCAAAGCAATCATGGCCTCCAATCCTTTTTTAGGCTTGGGACCATTTTCAGCCATCGCCATCCACAATTGGCCTGGTGAGAAGTTCAGCTTTTGAGATTTAGCACTGTTGGCAAAAGCGATCCCGTCGTTACCAACGATGATTTCAATAATTTCGGTCACGCCATTCTTCGCACACAATTCTTTTTCGCTGCCTTTGATTGCACGAGAAGCATTGGTGAAATCGGGGTGGCTTGGGCCTAAGACACCACAGAAAAGCTTCATGCCACCACCTGTTCCAGTGGACTCAATCAATGGAGTTTTCATGGAACCGCGTTGGCCGTGTTTTTCTGCTACCACGGTTGCAAAAGGATAAACGGTCGAGGAACCAACGATCTGGATCTGATCCCGAGCATGGGCCAGTCCAGTCATCATCAGGGCTGCCAGGCCAGTGGCTAGAGTTGCGATGGTCTTGCGGAACATTATTCTCCTAGGCTTATTGAGTTTCAGACCTTCCCAATTACGAACACAGGTCTGTTTTTCGCCTAACTGGCACTATGCTTTATCAACAATGAGAACAAGCCTAGTTAATAATTATTAGAGTTTGATTAAGAAGTAATAACAAATTGATGTGACGGAGAGAAAAGTTTTGGGATCAAGTAATTTTTTCTAGGAATTTCGGAAGGAGACGTTCGATCGATTCAACGATGACTTTAGTTTGATGATCGAACTCCAAATTGAGGTGGGTGGTTTGGGTTGCGTTGCCAAGAGTCGTTCTGGAGAGGGTTTCGGGAATCAAACAAACTGAAAATCGATCTGGCTCCACATCAACCACTGTTAGGCTTACGCCGTCGACTGCAATCCAACCTTTGGGCACTAAATAGCGGTTCCAATGTGGTGCAAGTTCGATCCAGATTTTGTGATTCCTGGGGCTTTGCTCAATCTGAAGAATCCGGGCCTTACAGTCGACGTGACCATTGACCTGATGGCCACCAAGTTCATCCCCCATTTTCAGAGATCGCTCAATATTCGTGTGAGAACCAACTTGCAGCATCCCCAGATTTGATCGATCCAAGGTTTCCTGAATTACATCGAATTCCGCCCATGTACCTTCCTGGAAATTCACAACTGTAAGACACACACCAGACACCGCCACACTCGCACCCAGTTCCAACCCGGTACTCAATTCGTTCATCTGAATGCGTAGCTTCAGGCCACCATTGAACTGCCGCAATAATTGAACATCTCCTTTGCCCTGAACAATTCCTGTAAACAATTCAGCCTTTTTCGGTGTGGGTGTAAACTCCATCCCAGTCACCGGGAGGAGGCTCGCTGATGAAGCGTTCACAACGCTCGATGTAGGTCAGGCAGGGCCCATCGTTTTCGAGGAAAGTCAGGGCTTTGCGAAAGTGCTCAATAGCGATTGGATATTCATGATCTTTATAGCATGAAAGACCCTTTTGATAATGCTCAAGAACATCGGTCATTGGGCCGCTGAGTTTATTCTTAAAGTCTAGGACCTCGAAAACTGGCACAGGCTCTTTCTTACCAACGACACGAACAATGTCTAATTCTCTTGCATCTACATAATTTTCGGCTCCTTCCAAATGATTTGTACCGTAGTAGGTGTTGCCTGAAATCATTGTAAAGGTTTTATAGAACTTGTTTGCACCCTCCAATCGTGCAGCCAGGTTAACCGTATCTCCCATGATGGTGTAGTCCATTCTTTGCTGTGACCCCATATTTCCGACCACAATTGGACCGCTGTTGATCCCCATTCGTGCAAACAGTTGAGGGCTACCTTTTTCTCGCCAGTCCTTGCGCATTTCAATCAGTCGCTTTTGCATGTCAATTGTTGCGAAACAGGCGAGTCTGGCGTGATCCGGTTGATCCAAGGGAGCTCCCCAAAAGGCGATGATCGCATCCCCTTCAAACTTGTCTATGGTACCTGCTCGATTGGAGATGAGATTACACATCTCGGTGAGGTATTCATTTAGTAGCGCAACCAGTTCTTCAGGGGTAAGACTCTCTGAAATCGTTGAGAACTTCTGCACATCTGAGAAATATGCAGTCATTTCACGGCGTTCACCACCCAAACTGAGTTTTGAAGGATCCTTGACGATTACATCAATCACACTGGGAGAGAGGTATTGAGAGAAAGCGTTCTTGATGAAGGCTTTTTGCTGTCTCTCCGCCATGAACATGAAGAAGTTAGTTGCAATCATGCTGAGGATCATTGCTGGGATGATGTAGCTCATTGAGAGTACATATCCATGATAGACGTAAGCATAGATGCAGATTCCCAGGTATCCAATGATCGCCGCAAGAAAGAGCGGATTGTTGAACTTTTCAAGCCTTGCAATGAACAAGAACAACAACATCATGCAGACGAGAATAACTGCCTCTATTTCATTACTCGCTGGACGAATAGGAGCACCATTCATCATCGTCCAAATCGTATCGGCTAAGATTTCAATCCCGTAAATTTCACCAACTGGGGTTGAAAAAATATCGTGAGAAACTTCCGTTGTATCTCCGACAAGCACGAGTTTATCCTTCAACCAGTATTCCAACTCATAGATCTCATCTTCATCCAGATCTTCCAGTCCGTAAATTTCGCCCTCATAAAGATTCAAGACCATGGCGGCGGTGATGCCGGCGTATTCATGGAGAAAAGTAACCCCCGGTTTGTGAAGCGGGTAATCCAGCCAAAGATCCCCATTGTGGTCCAGTGGGATTTCCTTATCTCCAATGTAGAGAATGTTGTTCTCTAGTCGTGGTTCAACATTCCAGTACATGGCCAGTGCTTGAACTGCCCAGGGCCACATCTTGAATTCATTGACAGCCTGATCGTAGAAACGAAGTCGGGAAAGCCGATTACCTATCAGGGTGTGATTGGTATAACCAGCAACAGTGGCCTCCTGCAGGACAGGAGTTGCCGTTGTCACTCCACGGATTTCTTCATCCACTAGGTTCAACTGACCAACTACCATCGTGTTTGGTTTCTCTCCAAGTGCTTCTGCCAATATGGGGTCTTCTCCGTAGCCATTTGGAAAATCCATCAGCATATCAAGTGCAACGACCTTGGCCCCTAATTCCTGTAGGTTGGTGACAATTTCAGCAATGTGTTTCCGTTGGAGAGGCCAACTTCCATACTCGCTAAAAAATTCTTCGTCGGTGTCAACAATCACCATATCTTTTTCAGGAAAGGCATAAGCTTCAGGATTTGCGGTATGCCGTAGGATATGACGATAACCCTGCAGTTGATTTTCGAAGCCTGAAAATATCTCATATTGCTCGGCAGGAATCATAGCCAAGAAAAGGAGGATCGTGATCCAAAAATCTGGTCGGAGAAATGCCTTTTTCATGGAATTGTTCTGCGTGTTGGTGGGAGAGGCAGGCACCTAGAGCAGATGCCCGAAATTGGTGAGTATTTGTAGCTTAGAGATTTGCCTGGTACATCTTAGTTGCTTCTTCTTGCAGAGATTCGAGTTTCAGGCGCGCATACACTTCAATGATGAACGGACGCAGATCATTAATATCTTCATCATCGTCATTTTTGCTGAAGAAAGACTCGTAGGTTTGCATCGCAGGAACCAGTAACTTATGATCTGTCAGGATACCTGCCATTAGAAAACCATCTGTGTCGTATTGCTTGATAGCGTTCAGATCATCTTCAAATTTTTTCAACTTCTTGCCACTCAGCCAAGAAAGCCTTCTTGTTTTACTCTCACTCAGGACATTTCCATCCTTGAGTACCTCAACCCGATATTTTATTGATCTATCTGAAAAGGGAGCAATCCTTTGGAGCACCACTTTCTCTGAAGTTGCGGGAACATCGTAAGAAGTATCGCCGACGTGTAGACGGTAGGAGTATTCAGCCCCTTTGCTTTGCCAGGCTACCATGGGGTAGTCATCAGAGAGGGACATATTCCCGAGGTCTACCACCAGTTCCTGTCCAGGTTTGTTTACCGAGCGACGAACTGTTGTATATTTCTGGGTGGTAGCAAATTTTTTATCTAATCCTGCCAATAGTTCACCAGCTGCTTCTGTGGTGCCTAGCTCACCACTAACTAGTTCCATGCCTGAATCGGTAATCTTGATCTCCGAATTGGCCAGTAGGTTAGTCGTTTCTTGGGTAGCTTGGTTCGCGAATTTGGCCTTACTTCCATTGTTCAGTCGAACCATAGAACCGGGGAACATGAGCTTATTTCGACGGACGGGCTTCCAGCGCTTGCCATTTTTACTGTATTCAACTTTTCCGTCCACATCATAGATCATCCCCACTGGGACTCTATCTGCCAGCACTGAAGGAACAACCAAGAAGGAGACCAAGGCGAGTAAGAGCAAAGAACGCATGATTTTCATAGCCATCTCCTGAAAGATTTTAGGAAATTCATTAGAAATCTTGATTTGAAAGATTTCTTTGGGTGTAAAGAGTCTGAGCGACTCACTAACTGGACAAAATTAATAGCTAGTATAGGATTCTAGAAGAGACAACACAAATCCCTGCCACTTTGCTACGACAGCTTAGATTGAAGCTACTGAAAAGAAATATGAAATTAGGCTTTTTTAAGTTATTTCAACAAAGAAAGTTGGGTTTGCAGCACAAATTGAACACTGAAGGCTGATCGTTGGCTTTGTTACAAAATTTTCCTTGGCTCTGTTTGCTACTTGGCGGTAGTCTAGGAAGTTTAAGCAGATGGTGGATCAGTCGGCAAATGCAAATTTGGCTGGGAGATCAATTTCCTTACGGAACAATATTTGTGAATGCTGTAGGCTCCGCTGCGTTCGGAGTTTTTGTCGTTTTGCTGGAAAAGCACTCCGAGGCAAGATTACTCATTTTGAGTGGTTTCATGGGTGCCTTTACTACGTTTTCGACCTTCAGTTACGAGACTGTTCTCCTGATGCAAGCTGGTGCTTGGCGTACAGCGTTATTAAATATTTGCCTAAATTTATTTGTGAGCTTGAGCTTGTGCGGTTTGGGTATTTGGGGAACCCAAACGCTTCGCTCCTAAAACTTTCTAATCATCGGAGAATTATCTGTGCTTCGTAATCGTATCCTGTCTGTATCAGCAATGGAAATCTTGGATTCCCGAGGGAACCCAACCCTGAGAGCTACTGTTCTTCTGGAAGATGGGACCCGGGCTGACGCTTCTGTTCCTTCCGGAGCTTCGACTGGTAAAAATGAAGCCCTTGAGCTACGCGATGGTGATAAGAAACGCTATGGAGGAAAAGGGGTTCTTACAGCAATTAGCCATGTAAACACACGAATTGCTCCAGAATTATGTGGGTTACAACCAGATAACCAAGCAGAGATCGACAGAATCATGTTGGAACTGGATGGCACAACCACCAAGAAAAAACTAGGTGCTAATGCTATTCTTGGGGTCTCGATGGCTGTTGCGAAGGCTGCTGCTATCTCACACCAAATGCCACTTTACCAATATCTTGGAGGTGTCGGGTCATTTCGACTGCCGTTACCCATGATGAATATCCTCAATGGTGGTGAACACGCTGACAACAGCGTGGATTTGCAAGAATTCATGGTCATGCCCAACGGGTGCTCAACTTTTCGTGAGGCTCTACGAGCCGGGGCCGAAGTCTTTCATGCCTTGAAAAAGATATTGCTGAAGAAAAATTATGCAACAGGAGTGGGTGACGAAGGAGGTTTTGCACCAAACCTAGGTAGCAACGAAGAAGCCTGTGATCTGATCATTGAGGCCATTCAGTCAGCTGGTTATTCTCCGGGCAAGGACATCTCACTGGCACTCGATGCCGCAGCTAGTTCATTCTGTGACAAGCAAAATGGACAATACGACTTCCGTTGGTCTGGAACTGGCAGGCGGTCCAGTGAAGAAATGTTGCACTTCTACCAAGATATGTGCGAAAAGTACCCGATTATCTCGATTGAGGATCCTCTGGACGAAAATGATTGGTCAGGCTTCACAGCGATGACTGAACAACTTGGGGAGAAGGTACAGATTGTTGGTGATGATCTCTTCGTAACCAATACAAGATTTGTTCAGCAGGGAATTGAGAGCAATGCTGCTAATGCGGTTTTGATCAAGCTCAACCAGATTGGAACAGTCACCGAAACTGTTGAAACTGTCCAACTGTGTCAGAAGGCGGGCTGGAACTACATCATCTCTCATCGTAGCGGCGAAACCGAAGATACTTTCATGGCAGATTTTTCAGTAGCCATGGGAGGAGGACAAATTAAGACTGGTTCGGCATCGCGTAGTGAGCGAATAGCAAAATACAATCGCCTGCTAGAAATAGAGGCAAGTCTTAGTGCTTCTGCACAATTTGGACGTTAGGAGTCCATAGAGCATTACTTGATCAAACTGGAGGATTGATGTTTTGGAAACGTAAGTCAGCGAAAGTAACACAGGTGGAGACGGTCTATCTGCCAAAGGGGAGCCAGGGAAGTGGCCACTGGAACTGTACAACCCCTGTTCGAATTGGTGGTTACTTTGAAGGCAGACTGGATTGCTCCGGATTGCTCTTGATCGAAGCAAGTGGGGAACTCTTTGCGGATGTGTGGGTTCGTCAAGCTGTCATCCATGGATGTGTAGATGGTGACTTGTACTGCCAGGAACAATTGGTCTTGCATCCGACAGCAGAAGTTACTGGCAATATTACGGTGCCCCCTGGTGGCTTTGTGATGTTAGACGGAGCAAAAATTGGGGGTGGTGTTCGCTCTTGGACAAAGCACCAAGCTGAGAAGAGCGAGGAAGTTCTACAGCAATTAACTCGTAAAACGAGGGGGGTTCCCTCCAAAACAGAATTGGATGATGACGACGGTTTTGCGTCTGATCCAGAACAACTCGTCGAGCAGAGTCTTCACTACCTAGTATGAACCAATTCACCTCCTGGCTGGGAACCCCTTGGTTCTGGTTGGGAGCAGGTCTTGGTCTCGCCCTCACGCTTAATCTTCGCCAAAAACGCTGGGGACTTAGCCTTCTTACCGCACTACTCCTCTTACATCTGCGCTGGATCAGCATTGGCAAGAATTTTTTCCTCCCCGATTGGTTAGAACCGCCAGAATTAAGGGAACCTTTTTGGGTTCGTGGCACCATTCATAGCTTCACTTCAGACTCAAACTCTTCACGCCTTAAGCTTCGTAAAGCTACTATTCTCAATCGCCAGCATGAGTATGATTTCCTCGAATTAGTTGTCTCCCTGCCAAATACGAAGGGCAGATCCCCTTACTGGTATGTAGGACGACAAGTGCAACTGGGGGGATTTTTGTGAGAATTCAATTGGGATAGAACTCAGTGGAATTTGCATTTTTCTACAGTACGCCTTGGCGATGCAAGTCCCCCTAAAATTGGTTGGCAAAGAGCTTTGTCGACATTGCGCCTTCGATGGGAAACCGGCGCTGCTTACTACCTTGGTGATGAAACGCTGACGATGTTCCTTCCTCTGACCTTAGCAGAAAGGTCCGTCAGGCATTCTTCCTTAGTAATTTTCAGAAAAACAGGAATGGCTCACGTACTGGCAATTAGTGGACTACATATTGGCCTACTATACTTTGGACTTTTTTTTGGATCAGCAGACTGATTGGCACCGCGAAGCCAAGCCTTTGGGAAAATCAAAGTTTTGTAGCAATCAGTCGATGGTTCCCTTTGCTGTTGCTTTGGGGCTACGTATTCCTTCTTGAATTTTCAATCCCTGCCCTACGGGCCGTAACCATGATTACTCTGTGGTTACTATTCCGTGAATTGGGCTATCGCTTGCCAGCCCTCTTTGCCCTTTGGGTGACAGCTTTATTGTTTTTGGTATTAGATTGGAGTGTGGTGCTGACAGTCTCATTCCAACTCTCCTTTGCGGCCGTAGCTTTCTTGGTGGGATTGAGTCATTCACGAATTTTTGAAGTGCATGGTAGGTTAAAGTGGCTAGTGGATAGCCTTGTCATCACAACCTCTGTTTCATTGGGGACATTCCCAATCTTGTTGAATACTTTTGGGAGGGTTTCACTGGAGGTCTTCTAGTTGAACCTGATACTTGTTCCAATGATGGCAATTTGGATTCTACCTGTCTGCCTTAAAGGGCTGGCCTGGAGTAGCCTTTGGCTCTAGTCACCTCCGGAGATGCTTGGGGAAAGGTTCATTTCTGGTGTGATTGAGTTTAGCCTCGAAGCCTGGCTGAATCTACTTCATTGGTTGCAGTGGGAGGAGTGGCTTTTTGAGATCAAAGGAGAATGGGAATCCCGGTTCTATGTCGCCTATTATGCAACTCTTTTAGGAATACTAGGGTTGGTGAAGATGTTTAGGAATGGGAAGCTTTACAACTGATATTCGTATTCCCTATCGGATACTTCTCTCTGAAGGGCCTCCCCACGTAAGTGTCGGAGAGCTTCTTCTGCTGATTCCAGTTCCATTCGAAATCGACAATCGTATGAGCAAGAACCGATATGAGGCGTGATGATCAGATTTTCTAATTCCGTCAACGGACCTTTGTAGGGTTCCAATTCAAAAACGTCAATAGCGGCACTGGCTAAAATGCCGTTTTGTAAGGCGGTAGTTAAAGCATTTTCTTCAACGATTCCACCTCTTGCGGTATTCACTAGGATTGACCCCGAAGGCATCAGCTTCAGTTCTTCTAGCCCAATCCGATGCCGGGTTTTTTTGTAAAGCGGTACATGGATCGAAATAAGATTCGACTTTGTCAGCATCTCTTCGAATTCAACCTGCCGAATTCGTAGCCCATGATTACGCAAAGCTTGGATTTCCTCAGATTTGTCTAAACTGTCGTGTACTAAAACTTCTTTGGGCTGAAAAGATGTTAGTATGCGAGCTACCCGACTTCCAATCCTGCCAAAGCCAAAAAGTCCTATTACTGAATGCTCAAGTCTCCGACCACTTTGCCGACTCCATTGACCATCTCTGAGCCTGCGATCTAAATTCCCGACATGCCGACTCGCAGACAGCATCAACCCAATCGTCAGTTCTACAACGGCCATTGTCACAGCGTCAGGAGTGAAGCTGACACGAATTCCCCTACGCCTACATTCGTTCAGTGGGACGCCATCCAGACCAATTCCCACTCTAGAAATCATTTCAAGATTTGGATTTTGCTCCAAAAAAGGCATCAGATTTTCTGTGCCAGCGAGAAGAACTCTTGTTTTACCGGCACGTTCAATCAATTCATCTAAAGTGAGCTTGCGGCTAAATTCATTGTAGCTCACGTTGAAATTCGAATCATCGAGCAACCTTCGAGGTTGCGGATCATCAGCTCCAAAAGGGTAGGTAGAAATGAAGACATCCATAGTTACTATTCGTCCGATACTGTGATTTGTCGTTGTTCACCCAAACCATCGACTCCCAGCCGAACTTCTTGTCCCGGTCGTAAGTAGACTGGATTTGGTTTAACCCCCATTCCAACACCTGGTGGTGTCCCTGTAGAAATCACATCACCGGGCTCTAGAGTGAAAAATTGACTGAGATACGCAACCAGGTGTGCCACTCCATAGACCATTGTGCTTGTTGTACCGTCCTGATAACGATGGCCATCCACTTCTAGCCAAAGTCCAAGATTTTGAGGGTCAGAGATCTCATCTGTCGTTACGAGCCACGGACCAATTGGCCCAAAAGTATCGCAACTCTTCCCCTTGACCCATTGTCCAGACCTCTCCAACTGAAATGCACGCTCGGAGACGTCATGAATTACGCAGTACCCTGCAACGTGCTCAAGTGCGTCTTCTTCGGTCAGGTATTTACCTGGTTTCCCGATGACAACGCCAAGTTCCACCTCCCAATCAGTCTTGGTAGAACCGCGTGGAATAATGAGGTTATCGTTGGGGCCGCAGACCGCGCTGGTGGCCTTGAAGAAAATCACAGGCTCGGGCGGAACTTGCATTCCTGATTCGGCTGCATGATCAGAGTAGTTCAGGCCAATGCAAATGAATTTACCAATTTGACTCACACAGGGGCCAATACGCGGATTACCATTGACCTCGGGCAATCCATTAACATCAAGTTCACGCAGGCGCTGTATCGAATCAGGCAGAAGATAATCGCCTGTTAAATCTGGAATAACCTGAGATAAGTCTCGGAGCTTACCAAAGTTATCAAAAAGCCCTGGTCTTTCTTGGTTGGGTTCGCCGTAACGGATTAGTTTCACGTTAACTCCTTCAAATGGTCATGCCGCCGTCAATCGCAAAGACGGCACCAGTAGTGTAAGAGGATTCATCTGAGGCCAAATAAACTGCCAAATTCGCTATCTCTTCGGGAGTGCCGATGCGCCCCATGGGTTGTCGATCAACAAAAGCAGACCTGACTTGTTCCAAATCCCCCCCTTGAGCCACCATTCTTTCATTGAGTGATGGAGTTTCAACAGTGCCGGGACAAATGGCGTTACAGCGTATGCCCTGACTCACGAAATCTGCTGCGATGGCTTTGGTAAGTCCGATGACAGCTGCCTTGGAGGTTCCATAAACAAAGCGGTTAGGGACACCTTTGACGCTGGAAGCTACGGAAGCCATATTGATGATGACTCCACCACCGTTGGCGACCATCCTTGGAATAATAGTCTTAGCTAGTCGGTACATGGAGCGAACATTGATTTCAAAAGCCATGTCCCAATCATCCTCGGCACACTCTAGGATGGTACCATTGTGTACAAAACCGGCACAGTTGAAAAGAACGTCAATTGTGCCAGTTTCTTCAATCAGTTTTGCGATTGAGCCAGGATCACAGACATCCAGCTTGCGTACTTTCAATTGTTGATCGGAGTGATTCAGAGCTTCAAGGGGCTTCAGGTTGATGTCAGTAGCCCAAACCGTGGCTCCTTCTTCAAGAAACCGTAGTAAAGACGCATGGCCAATACCTTGAGCAGCAGCGGTCAGGAGAATATTTTTGTTTTGGAGTCGTTTCATTGAAAATCTGTGATTTCGTGTCGAATAATTAGTATGAGTGTGGCTGATACTACATCACCGCACCAATTTGCCAGGGTAAAAATTCGTTGTCTCCGAATCCAAGAGATTCACTCTTGGTTGGACTGCCAGAAGCCACTTCCAAAAGTCTGTTGAAAATCTTCTCACCTAACTCCTGAACACTGGATTGCCCGTCTACGATCAACCCACAATTGATGTCCATGTCTTCTTCCATTCTTTGGAACATCGGAGTATTGGTCGCCAGCTTCAAACTTGGTGCTGGTTTGCAACCATAGACAGAACCTCGGCCTGTGGTGAAGCAGACCAGATTACAACCTGACGCAACCTGTCCAGTCACGGACACGGGGTCATAACCAGGGGAATCCATGAAAGCAAAGCCACGAGTCGATTGGCGTTCAGCATATTCGTAGACTGCGACCATATCGGAAGTGCCTCCCTTGGCCACAGCTCCCAGCGATTTTTCAAGAATGGTTGTCAGCCCTCCTGCTTTGTTGCCAGGTGAAGGATTGTTGTTCATTTCTCCACCGTTCCGGGCGGTGTATTCTTCCCACCATCGGATTCGCTCGAGAAGTTTTTCGCCAACTTCTGGTCTAACTACTCTGCTTGTCAGTAAGTGTTCTGCGCCATAGACCTCAGGGGTTTCGCTTAAGACAGCGCTACCACCATGGCGTACCAACAAATCTGCTGCAGCTCCCAGTGATGGGTTTGCTGTAATTCCTGAATATCCATCGGAGCCGCCACACTGCAGGCTCAGACTGAGGTGTTCAGCCTTTGCAGTTTTCCGCTCAGACCGATTAGCTTCCTGAAATAATTCCTTGACCATCCCAATTCCGCGCTCAATCGTTTTTCGAGTTCCTCCACTCTCTTGAATGGTACCAGTCTTTAATCGATTTGAGTGTAAGAGACCTTGATTTTCCAAAAGTGCTGGAACTTGGTTGACTTCACATCCTAGACCCAGAATCAAGGCACCCCCGATATTAGGATGAACTGCGTATCCAGAGATGACCCTGCGTAGCATCGCCAGACCTTGGCCATCAATATTTTGTCCACAACCTGTTGAGTGGGTGAAGGCGACAACTCCATCGACATTCGGAAATTCAGAGCGGACCATCTCATCAGAAAAGGCAGCAGCAATTGCTTTGGCAACAGTGGCCGAGCAATTGACAGAAGTTAGAATTCCAACGTAGTTCCTTGTACCCACTCGACCATCTTCTCGGTGAAAGCCTTCAAAGGTGAGTGGGTTTTCGACAAAGTCGGTTCCCCGAGCTCGGCTTCCAAAATTGTGTTCGCGCTCGAAGGTGTGGACCATCACGTTGTGACTGTGTACATGCTGTCCAGGCCCGATCGGTTCACTGGCAAAACCAATAACTTGGCCATATTTGACAATAGCTGCATCTTTTTCAATCTGCTGAATGGCAACTTTATGCCCAGAAGGGATTTCATCCAAAATGCGTAGCCCTTCCACCTCGGAGCCAGCAGGCATTTTTTGTAAGGCAATGCGTACGTTGTCCCGTTCATTTAACTGTAACAAGGCTGCCATAAGGTGACTCCAGAAAAATTAGTGAATTGGTCGAAGAGGCAGGGCTGCTTCACGCAGCTTTGCGAAGAGTGGTTCGGTCAACTCAAAATGATAGACTTCAGCAATGATATATGCCCAACCCGCTAGAAAATACTCCCAACCGTCGTGGATATGCAATCTCTGTTTGCGTTGTTGTCGCAGAGCCTGGTGCAGAAACTCCAATGATCCACGGTAATTGAATTCCCAAATATGGCACTCGCTTGGAAAATCTGCGCTGGCACCAAGAGGAGATCCAGGCCGGTCTTTGCCTAAGCCAGAGGCATTCACAATTAGGCTCTGTGGGGGAAGTTTGGCTAGAATAAGGTCAGCTTCTTCGGGGCTGTTGATTTCATGCAGGCTCCAGAGTTCCTGTGAAAATTCTTTCAAATGATCTCGAACTTGGGAGCCTCTGCCGGCTTCGACTTCAGTTAAGTGAATTCGGGCTGGTTTCTCATTGGAATCAAGTAAAACCCAGGCAAGCGCAAGACCAGCACCTCCAGCACCAAGGATCAGGACTTTCGCTTCGGGAAATCGTTGCCAATGTTCTGGTGAAACGATTTGATTGATTGCCCAGCGAGCCGTCAGTGGATCTTTAGCATGTGCAACTAGTTCTCCTTCAGAATTCCTGGAAATACAGCTCACCTCATGCAGTCGCTGAGCATGTGAATCTAATTCCGTAAAAAGATCTTTCGCACCTTCCCAAACCACTACTTTGTGTGTGGTAACCAGTGCCCCTGCCAAGGAAAAATCCTCCTGCAGTTGTTCCACCTGCAATCTCATGTCCGCAAGGCTTACCCCAGGAGGGTGATCAAATCCTCTTAGTTTAGCCTCCCCTAAGCCCAGAACATCAACCCACAGTGGAAAAAGCTTTTGGATAAGAGAGTGCTGTGTGGATACACCTATGAAGCCAAGATCTCCAGCCATACTATTCACCAAATGGAATCCAAATGTTTTTGCTCTGAGAAGCTTGTCGTAGCCACTCTCTTCCCTGGGCTGCTGGGGAGTACCAGTCAACGAACTGTCCCTCATTACCCCAAACCCGTTTGAGATTGCTCGTACTGAGGCGTTTAGCCTGACGAACCTCCTCTTCAGTGCCAAAGACCCAGATTCCATCCAGATCTTCGTGAGCTGCAAGCGTCTCAATCATTTCAGCCGGATTGCCGCTGATTAGATTGACTGCTCCCGCTGGTATATCGGAAGTCTCCATCACTTGAATCAAATCATTGGCAATGAGCGGATAGGAAGGAGAAGGGATGACAATTGAGCGATTTCCAGCGGCCAAAGATGGCAAAAGTATAGATAGAAAGGAGAGCAGTGGGTTCTCATCTGGGCAAATGAGACCGATTACTCCGAGAGGTTCATTTAGAACAGGGACCAATAAGCCTTGAGGAGGTTGATGTAAGGTTCCCTCATATTTGTCAGCCCATGCTGCATAGTGGAAGCAGCGTTGAATCGAGCTATCCACTTCTTGCTGGGCTTCATTTGATTTACAGCCAAGTAGTTGCTGCAACCGAGTTTCCAATTCTTGTCGTCGGAGGCTTAGATTTTCAGCAAAATAAAACAGAATCTGAGCTCTTAAGTGGCCACTGGATTTGCTCCAGGTACTAGCCTTTTGAGCGGCTTCCACGGCATTGCGAAGATCTTTCCGATTGCCCTGTCCCACGGTACCTGCCAGTGAACCATCCTTATTCCAAACTGGCCGAACTGTTCCACCATCTGGTCGAGCTTGTTTCCCTGCAATGAAAAATTTTGCGGTACGATGTATTTCCGATCCTTCAAGAGTGGTGGTATGACTTTGGCTCTGGACGTCGGGACGCTTCAGTTTTTTACCTGTAAATGCCGTCATCTTGGGCTTCATGTATTCAAGCAACCCTTCTCGACCGCCTTCTCTGCCATATCCACTCTCTCGATATCCACCAAAGCCACAGGCTGCGTCGAACTGATTTGTGCAGTTTACCCAAACAACCCCTGCTTGGAGTGATGGCGCCAGGTGTAGGGCCTGATTAATGTTCTCACTCCAAACACTGGCAGCTAGCCCATACATGGTGTTGTTTGCCAATTCAAGAGCTTCACTTGGGGTCCTGAACGTCATGGTAGCTGCGACTGGTCCAAAAATTTCCTCTTGAGCGAGAACCGAGGAAGGTTCCACATCGATGGCAAGAGTTGGAGCAAAGAAGCAGCCTGTTTCAGGCAAACTAATTTGAGGTTGCCAGAGCGTGGCTCCGGCCTTAGCGCCTTCAGTGGTCAGTCTTTTTACACGCTCCAGTTGGGTTTTACTGACCAATGATCCAATGTCGATTGCCTTGTCCAGTGGATTACCAACCCGTAGTTGCTGCATGCGCTGTTGTAATTTCCCAACCATTTTTTCGGCAATGCTCTCTTGAAGCAATAACCGAGAGCCAGCACAACAGACCTCTCCTTGATTCAGCCATATCGCATCAACCACTCCCTCGACAGCAGCATCCAGATCTGCATCTTCGAAAACGATGAAAGGAGACTTGCCGCCCAATTCCAGCGTTAATTTACAATCTGAATCGGCGGTCAGTTCCCGAATGCGTTTTCCAACAGAGGTAGAACCGGTAAAGGCAATTTTGTCGAGACCCTTGCTACAGACCAACTCCTCACCCGTCCGTCCATCTCCAGTGAGCAATTGAAACACCCCGGCAGGCAAGCCGATCCTATGACAACATTCTGCAAACCAGAGTGCTGTCAACGGAGTTTGCTCTGCTGGTTTAAGCAGAACAGTGTTTCCACAAGCTAAGGCTGGAGCAACTTTCCAAGCGAGCATCAACAAAGGGAAATTCCAAGGTATGATCTGCCCGACCACTCCTGTAGCAACGTGTTGGGAATACTCTTCCTCAACTAACTGAGCCCAACCCGCATGATGGTAAAAATGCCGTACTGCCAACGGAATGTCGATGTCACGTGATTCTCGGAATGACTTGCCGTTATCCAGTGTCTCCAGCACCGAAAGTACACGCGAATGCTGCTGCATTTCCCGAGCGAGTGAATAAAGGTATTTTGCCCGTTGATGCCCAGTTAGTTTCTCCCACTTGGGTTGGGCTTCCCTGGCCCCTGATAATGCCTGTGCAATTTCCCGGGAACCTGCTTGCCGACAAGTGGCGAGTTGTTCACCAGTGGCAGGGTTTTCCAAAGAAAACAACTCAGCGTCTTGGGGCATCTCCCAGATACCATTGAGGTAGAAGCCAAAGTTGCGATGATGACTCTCCAGCCATTGTTGGGCTGGTTGGTCACTTTCTGGAGCAGGTCCGTAATCCAATTTTTGGAACAAAGACACTAAGTCACTCATTGGAGATCAGCAGAGGGGTTGTCGGGCAGCGGTGGCGTATCGCCCTGTCACACGATGTTCAAGTTGGCGTTCAATATCGGTCAATAAGCCACTGGCACCAAAGCGAAAGCGTGCAGGCTGTTGAGCATCGAAACCTAGCTCTTCTCGAACGAGCACGAGCCAGTCAAGTGCCTGTTTGGCAGTGCGAATGCCGCCAGCTGGTTTAAAGCCAGCCCAGTGTCCTGTACGCTGATGATAGTCTCGTAAAACCCGCAACATGACCAGAGTGACTGGGAGGTTGGCATTCACAGCCTCTTTCCCTGTGGATGTCTTGATGAAATCTGCTCCAGCCATCAGACAAACCCAGCTAGCTTTGGCAACATTTCGAAAAGTGCCCAGGTCTCCAGTGCCCAAGATAGTCTTTAGATGGGCTTCTCCACAGGCTTCTTTGAATGCAGCTACCTCATCATATAGGGCTGTCCAATTTCCTGTCAGAACATGATGGCGGCTAATGACAATGTCGATTTCTTGAGCTCCTTCCTCAACTGACACTCTAATTTCGTTCAGTTTGGCGGAAATCGGACTAAGCCCATGAGGGAAACCTGCAGCAACAGCAGCAACCGGAATGTTCGTGTTTTTCAGAGCGGTGACCGCTGTGTTGACGAAGGCATGGTAGACACAGACGGCTCCAACTTGAAGATTTAGTGATTCGATTCCGAGAGACTTCACCAATTCTGGACGAATCGGCTGTTGAGCTTTTGCGCAGAGTCGTTGGACTCGCTTTGGGGTGTCATCACTGGAGAGAGTGGTGAGATCTATACACTGGATCGCATGTAGCAGCCAAGCAGTTTGCCATAGTCCTTTGACGCTTCGCCGTCCAGTCAAGGATTGGGTTCGCCGACTGACGGCACTGGCATTGACACGGACGTCTTCCAGCCAATCCAGATTTAGTGCAGTTCCGGGTTTGGTCACAAAACTTGCCCTGATCTAGGGTCGAATATGTGTATCTGTTCCATGCTGAATCCGATCGGATATGTTGCACCTGGTTGTACAGCAGAGCGTGCTTCAATCTGAGCCGTAAGATTTTCTTGACCAATCTGACCTAACAAAAGGGTATGTGGGCCCAGTGGCTCCAAAACATTTACCTGAACATTTGCAACAGCTGGGTGGCCTTCCCTAGCATTTTCAAGATGCTCTGGTCTGATTCCTAGGGTTAGAGTTTGATCGATATGTGGCTCAAATCTATTGTGCATAGATTCAGGGATCTTCAATTGGCTACCCTCAGCTAATTCAACAAAAAAAGCAGATTCCTTCCGAATCAGTTTCACTGACAGAAAATTCATACTTGGAGATCCAATAAAACTCGCCACGAAAGTATTTGCTGGCTTTTCATAAAGAGTGATGGGGTCAGCCACTTGTTCAATAATACCGTTTCTCATCACAACCACTCTATCCGCGAGTGTCATGGCTTCTACCTGATCATGGGTAACATACACCATGGTCGCTTTGAGTCTCTGGTGTAAATTCTTGATTTCGGTTCTCATCTCAATTCGCAGCTTTGCATCGAGATTCGAGAGAGGCTCATCGAAAAGAAAAACATCTGGTTCGCGGACAATTGCTCGGCCAATCGCAACTCTTTGGCGCTGTCCTCCTGATAAATTCTTTGGACGACGATCTAGCATTGAATCCAACTCTAGGATTCGTGCTGCCTCGTTGACCAATCTGTCAACTTCATGCTTAGGAGTTTTTCGTACTTTGAGTCCGTAGGCGATGTTATCTCTCACGGACATATGTGGATAAAGCGCATAATTTTGGAAAACCATCGAACAGTTCCGCAAACCAGGCCGAAGATTCGTTACATCTCGCTCACCAACAAAAATATTTCCCCCAGAGGCTTCTTCTAGGCCTGCTATCATTCTAAGGGTGGTAGTTTTGCCGCAGCCGGATGGACCGACAAGTACAACAAATTCTCTGTCAGCAATATCGAGATCTATTTTTGGAATTACAGTAGTTTCCCCAAATTTTTTGGTGATCGAGGCTAGTCGTACTTGTGCCATGCAGTTCGCCGATTAGTGCTGGTCGGAAAGGGGCCTGGTAACAAAATTTTGCTAGCAGGCCAAGAAAGAGGTTAGGGGATCTTAAAAGATACCCTTTCAAGGAAGATTAAAGCCCCATTGAAGCGCGATATGCTGCTTTTTGGGTATCTCGTCCAAACTCATCTGTCAACTCGTTCCACTGAGATGCAACGGAGTCCAAAGCTTCCTGAGGTGACATTTCCCCAGCAAGAGCGCGGGTTAACTCAATCTCTAAGATCTCTGTGTAGGAAAAGTAACCTGGTAGGCGCATGTCCAGTGCAACATTAGTTGCGCCTAATGAGTCACGTTGTGCAGTCAAGTACTCATTTGCCTCACGAGGACTCATCTTCTTTTCCCAAAGATCTTTGCTGAAGTGGCTGTAACGATATGGATTTACCCCCGAACCACCTGTAATCGCTTGTATAGAACTATTCTCGATATTGGTGGTGTGCTCTACGTAATGCCACGCAGCCTCTTTATCTTCACTCAATTCTGGTACTGCAGCCTGCCATCCTCCAAAGGCCATGAATGGAGAGTGGATAACTCGGGAGAACTCATCCCACTGTTTGGTTTTGTAATTCCAAATCGTGGTTGAGCCCGGAGTAAGATCTGAACCAACACTGCCAGGAATTTGACTTTGTGATGGATCAGTACCAACTGTACCAGTATCTCCCCAGTCAAAATTCATAGAGGTTTTGCCACCAGCAAACTGCTGTCGTGTGTCCCCTGATGAATAATTTAACGCACCTGGAGGAGCCAATTTAAGTGACTTGATGTAATCTTCCAAAGCCTTTACCCAACCAGGATTGTTTACCTGAGCATCCATTGTGTCTGGATCAAAGAACATTGAGCCAGGATTTTCAGGATGATTTGTGTAGGAAGCAGCATGCGTGAAATAGAACCAGAACTGCTGCCCACCCCTGGCAAAGGCTTCTGTTACACCGTAGATTCCATCACTTGGTCGATGGAAGAATTCAGCAACTTCATAATACTCATCCCATGTGCGAGGTACTACTAAATCACGTCCGTACTTCGCTTTAAAAGCAGCCCTTTCTTTGGGATCTTCGAATAAGTCAATACGGTAGTGTAGAGTATGGAGATCTCCATCAATAGTTTGAGATTTATGCTTGCCCTCCCAAACCATCAACCGATCACGATAAGTCGGGTGAATATCTTGCCAAGCATCTGTTCCTCTCATTTTGCTAGGCATTTCGGAGAGAAATGGAGCTAAATCTGGGGTCCAAGCAGGTGCGAATGTGATCACATCAAAAGCGTCTTCGCCAGCTGCAAAAGCAGTGAGGTATTTAGGGTAGAGTTCTCCAAATGGGAACTCCACAATTTGAACCTTTCCACATGTGGCTTTACTCCAAGAATCTCCGCCTTGTTTCATTGCACTGGCAATGAAAGGGCCTACTTGGGAACCGACGGTTACTGTTACACCTGTATAATCAGGCATCCCTGCTTGGGGCTTACACTGGGCTGAAGCACTACCTGCAGTGAGAAGCGCTGCTGCGGCTGTGGCTATAAATCCTGCGAACAGTTTCTTCATTTTTTCCTCCAAATGAAGTAGGTGAACTGAGGCCATTGTAAAAAGAGCTTAACTTTCTACATCGCCAATAAAGGGCACTAACGAATTGACCCAAGCATAAGCCCAGATCTCATCATCCTACCCAACAGTATCGTGATGATTAGCATTGGTGCAATTGCAATTATATTAGCGACTGCAATGGCCCACCATTCATCACCACGATAAGAGTTTTGACCAGACAGAAGTACTGGAAGAGTCTGCCAGTCTCCTGTCGTCAGAATTAGGGCAAACAAGAATTCATTCCAAACAAATCCTATAGTAATCATTGTCACAGCCACTAAGCCAGGTTTTGCCATCGGAACGACAATTTCTAAAAATATGCGCCACCTAGGCACATCATCAACCAACGCTGCTTCTTCTACTTCGACGGGCAAAGACTCAAAAAAGTCACGCATCAGCCACACAACAAGTGGAAGTGAAAAAGCTACATAACATAATGTTAGGCCAGCAAAGCTGTCTAATAATCTTATCCCAGAGTCTTTCCCAATTTTTGAGTATAGCATGTATAAAGCAAACGCGCTTACGATTGGAGGCATCATTCGCTGTGAAACAAACCAAAATACAACATCATTATTTTTCAAAACAGGTCCAGGCAGTGGTAGTCGATTGCTTACTACACTCAGAATCAAAGCACAAAGAAAAGCAAAGCCCATTGACGTGGTATCCTTCCAATCAAAGATTTCTTTTGCCAATAGATAAGAGCCCATCCCACAGGAGGCAAAGACAATTCCAGCTAGTAGCTTTACTCTGAATTGAAATCTTACAAGCGCATAAGCAGCCATGGATCCAAATACCACGGCAATCAAACTAGCAGCTATCGATATCCAAACTGAATTGAAAAAAGTTGCGAAGAAATCACCTCGGCTGCCAGAAAATGCATCACTCCAAGCATTTAATGTTGGTTCAAAGTCAATCCAGGGTAAGTAAGTTGGTCCACCAGTAACGGCAATTGGTGATTTAAATGATGTGACAAATATCCAATAGAGTGGAAATAGAGTGAATATTAGCCATACAATACATAAAATTTGGGTAATGATTTTTTGATTTGAATTTTTATTCATAACTTTGTCTCAACGTCTTTTTTCGATTTGGGGTTTTAATATGACCATATAAATCAATCCAAAAATGATGATAAAAATCAGGAACAAAAAGCTTATCGCAGAAGTGTAGCCGAGATTAAACTTCTTCAGTCCTTCTTGATAAGCGAAAAGAGTCAGTGTTTCTGTAGCGATACCTGGCCCTCCTCCTGTCATGATATAAACTGTGTCTATAATTTTGAAAGCCTCTACAATGCGAATAAATATAACCGCAGCTGATAGAGGTAAAAGCATCGGGAAAGTAATTCCTAAAAACATTTGTAAAGAGGAAGCATTCTCCAACCGAGCTGCTTCAAAAATATCAGTAGGTAAAGACTGCAAACCAGCGAGCATCATCAAGATCACAAAAGGGGTCCATTGCCAAACCTCCACAGTGATCAGAGACCCATAACTCCAAATATTTTCAGTAAGAAAAGGTGGATTCGCATAGCCAAAGAACGTAAATACTTGGTTTAAGGGGCCGAATTGTTGATTGAACATAGTCTTCCATAACAATGCTACTGCAATTGGTGTCATCAGCATCGGTAGAAGAAAAGTAATCCGATATAGTTTCTCTCCAGCAACTTTACTATGTAATGCCAGTGCGATAGCGAACCCCAACACGTACTGTAGAGTTACAGACACAAAAACAAAAATACTTGTATTCCCAATAACAGACCAAAATCTTTCTTGTCCAAAAAGTTTCGTGTAGTTTCCTAAACCGATATATTTAGGAGGTAGTGGTGGAACGAGTCTGGAGTTTTGAAAACTTAAGTCTAGCGTGTAGACAAGTGGGAAAAGTGTTACAAGCAAGACAACTAACGTAGCCGGCCAAATGAAAACATGACGAGACCAATCTCTCATAATTAGGTTCCGGTATTGAGTAGTGATTGGATGTCAGTATTTGATGGCATGGCAGGAGCTGTGCCTGGTTTGGTTACAGATAGCGCGGCGGTAGCTGAGCCAAATCTGATGGCATCACGCAGGGACTGACCACTTGCCAAGGCGTGTGCAAATCCACCATTGAAGGCGTCTCCTGCTCCGGTCGTCTCGACAACTTTTCCATTCATATCGAAGGCAGGGATGTGTTCATCCAAGTTATCATTGAGCACATAGCAACCCTTCTCGCCTAAGGTAATTAAGGCGGTACCAACACCCATTTCACGTAATTTCAAAGCCGCTTTTCTAGCATCATTGGCATCATTGACTTGAATACCTGTGAACGATGAGGCCTCTGTTTCATTGGGAGTTGCATAATCTGAGAGAGCAAAGATCTCTAAAGGTACTTCTGTAGCGGGCGCTGGGTTGAGAATGGTTGGAACTCCATGAGCTTTGGCAATCTCCAGTCCTCGTTTTACAGCGGGTGTTGATACCTCAAAGTTAGTCATGAAGATTGATGCTTCCGCAATTCTCGAAGTGGCCTTTTCCACATGCTCTGGACCAAGTAATCCCGCAGCCCCAATTACGACAATGATCGCATTATTACCCGTTACATCATCAATGATAATATCCGCAGCTCCCGTATCCTGTTCTTTGGTTTGGAAAACGTAATCGGTATTGACTCCCTCATTTGAATACAAATCAAGAGCGATCTTAGCGAATGCGTCTTCTCCAAGCATTGCAATGAAGCTAACTTCTGCTCCTGCTCTTTTGGCAGCTACCGCCTGATTGGACCCCTTCCCACCAGGCCCAAGTTTAAATAGATGACCGATTACGGTTTCACCCATCACAGGCATTCTTGGTGTGCGAAAGGCAAGATCCGCAACAAAAACACCTAAAATGACAACTGGCTTCATAAGTTGCTCTCCAGTTTGTTGAAGATTGTCAGACCACGTTTCCATCTGGATCCAATACACCTTTTACCAAGACAAAGCACCCATAGGATCTCCTTTCATTTCCAGCACAAACAACGGCGTACGCATTGCGGGCTCTCTCGTAAAAGGCAAAGCGCTCTATCGAGCCCATCTTCCACTGATCACCCGAAGTCTCCTTCACGACTCGTTGCATATCCTTGTGACAAGGGACCAACTCATCTGGGTTTCCAACAACTTCCATTCTCAGCACGGCATGCTCGACGAAGCTATCCAAGGGGAACACGGAGAGAATTGCCCCTGCTGCTTCAGGGATATCGACCCCGTTCATGTTGATCAACTCACCGGTGATAGTATGTGCGGCTACGGAAGCAGATGGGAAATTGCAGTCAGCCAGAATCAGTTCATCCCCATGACCCATAGAGCGGAGAATGTAAAGCAGATCTGCACTTAGCAGTGGATGAATGTTTTTGAGCATGTTGCCTCCCCGAATAATTTTTTAAGCAATTCAATTAGAAAACACAGATTTAGATCATATTTTTTCAATCAAGCCAATCCCCAATTTTTGAATTCTTCTTGTCGCCCATAAGAAACCTGAGCACCTGAACGCTGGACACTAGCGGCCGCAGCCCGATTTGCTTGCTCTGCTGCTTGCCGCAGATTTTGATGCCTCACCCATTCGGCAGCCAATACCCCCACAAAAGCATCACCAGCACCAAGGGTACTCACGACTGGTACTGTATAGGCTTGAAGGTGATCAATACCCTCTGCATTGCTCAATAGGACACCCTTTTCTCCCAGAGTGATTAAGACATTTGGACAATGTTTGCGCAGCTGCTTTGCTGCTATTTCTGCGTCTTGAGTGTTTTCTATTTCAAGGCCAGTTAAGGCAGAGGCTTCTACTTCATTCACCACTAGCATGTTGATCCAATCCCACCATGACTGAGGAATGTTTGCAGCAGGTGCAGCATTTAAAAGGACAGGCACGTCAAAATTCAGAGCCATTCTTCCAACAGCATCAACCGTATCGAATGGAATCTCCAGTTGCTGAACTACCAAGCTAATATCTTTCCAGAAAGTAGGATCTGGTTTGAGAAAATCAGACGTAACATATTCGTTTGCTCTTGAAATTACAACGGCCTGGTAGCGGCCGGCCTGGTCAACAAAATCAAGTGCTAGGCCTGACCCGATAGGGTGAGTTTGCAAAAGATCCAAATTCACTCCTGCACTGAGCATGGCCTCCCGCAAAATGGTTCCTGCCTCATCATCACCGAGACAACCAACGAATTGGGTATGTGTGCCCCACAGCGAGGCCGCAACTGCTTGATTGGCACCCTTACCACCCGGGTGCTCTTCATATCTTTGCCCCATGATTGTTGCTCCAACAGCTGGTAGCTGATCAACGTAGACCATCCTGTCCAAGTTTGCGGCACCAACAACCAAAACTCGTTTTTTCAGAGTTCCTCCATTGCTTCGAAAGTTTTTAAAATGTCATGATCTGATTGCCAGTTGCCCAATCCTTTAGCTTCTAGCTCAGCGGCCTGATTCCACCAACGAGTGCAACGTCGAATGTTGGCTGCTGCCTCACGAACGGGATCTTCATTGATTGGGAAGGTGTCAAAATATAGGTGACCATCATATTGAATACGTTGAAGCCAGAGGAGGCATTCCAAAGTCTGTTGTGGATGAACAGAACCAAGGAGCATCCCATCTTCACAGCCTGGACGGACAAAGCCATCATTGAGCTGCATGCCCCAGAGTTTTTTGTGCTTCCCAACCAGCGCTACAGACTGTGCAGGGTTTTCCCCTGCCATCAGGCAGTGACCAAAATCTAGGGTGAGTCCCATGTTCTCCCGGTCAACTTCTAGTACCATCAACAATCCAGCCCCCGTAGTGTTCTGTATGAAGTAGCGGCGTGGCTCTGTTGGTTTTGGTTCCAAAGAGACCCTAAGCTCCGGAAAAAAATCACAGACTTCCCGGAAACTCTGAACAACGTACTGCCAGAGCTCGCTGTAATTTACCTGAAGAGGATAGTCATAGCCGTCATAGGCAGGCCAAACAATCAATTCTCTAGCACCGAGCTCCCTCGCCCATTGACCAGCATTCAGGGTTAGCTGGATTGCTTCACGTCGAAGGGATGCAGCCGGATTCGTGAAAGCACCCAAGCTGAAATGCTTCGGATATCTCAGACAAACGGCTCCAGTCGATAATCCTGCTTCAGAAAGCGCGATCTTAACTTCAGCGAGTGAGTAGCCTTCCAAGTGTTCAGGATAGTTGAAATCAACAAGTTCAAGCCCAGTGATGGTCCCCTGTCGATGAATCCAACCAATGAGATCTTCTCGACCTTCCCAAAGCTCAGGTTTTGATTTCATAGAATTGAGACGAGAGGCAAATGCTGGTTGGAGAACTGATGACATGGTAAATGGATTATGAAGGTTGATAAATTTTTAGCAGGTATCAAAAATTTAAATTATCGAATTGTTGGGTTCAAGGAACGGAAACAAGCTTTTTCAACATCTCACTCATTGGTTTACAGGCTCTTCTCATGCTAACGCTAGAAAAACAAAGTCGGTTAATTCTATGGGCAAGCAGGTTGAAACTTGAAATTCTCATTAGAGAAGAGTTTTGTGTTACTTCTTGTTTATTCGTCAAAGTATCGCCGATAGCAAGCTTTGTTGCAGTTAGGTAGTTTGAAAAAGTCTTTGCCAAACTTGCCACATAATCTCCATTCTAGAGGTTCACCATGAAACGCCTGTTGCCCATCTTGATTGCTTCCGTTTTTACTGCATCCGCAATCCTTGCTAGTGGTTCAGTGCAAGCTACTGATTTTACACTTAAGTTGCACCATTTTTTGGGTCCGAAAGCTCCAGCGCAGACGCAAATGCTGGAACCTTGGGTTAAGAAAGTAGAGGAGCTTTCCAAAGGGCTAGTGAAGATTGATATCTACCCAGCAATGTCCTTGGGAGGCAAGCCTCCTCAATTGGTTCGACAAGTCCGTGATGGTGTGGTTGATCTGATCTGGACAGTCAATGGATATACAACGGGCTTATTCCCACGTACAGAGGTCTTCGAACTCCCTTTCATCCATACGAATGATCCTGTTGCTACAAATCTTGCGATGCGTGAGATGTTTGACGAGTACCTGTCTGAGGAATACCGTGGGATGAAGGTGATGTTCCTTCACGTCCATCAGGGTCAAGCGATCCAAATGGTTGATAAGGTTGTACGCAAGCCAAGTGATTTTGCAGGTACCAAAATCCGAATCCCTACCAGAACCGGCGCTTGGGTTTTGGAAGCCCTTGGAGCAGCTCCAGCCTCCATGCCAGTTCCCGATTTGCCACAAGCTCTCTCCAAGAAAGTAGTTGATGGTGCTTTGATCCCTTGGGAAATCATCCCACCCTTGAAGCTCCAGGATATGACAAAGTACCAGATCGAGGGTGATAAGATGACCCGCTTTGGCACCACGACTTTTCAAGTCTCTATGAACGAAGACACTTGGGATAAGCTGCCAAAAGACCTGCAGGATATTTTCATGCAGGCTTCCGACGCAGCTTGGGTACGTGAAGTGGGCGAAGTTTGGCACAGAACCGACCTTGGAGGAATTGGATTTGCCACCAAAGCTGGCAATGAGCACATTACACTTAGTCCGGCTGAAACGGCTGAATTCAAAAAAGTCTTGGAGCCTGTCGTTGATCGTTGGATTGAAGAGGTTAACGGATCAGGTATCGATGGTAAGGGGCTTGTCAGCAAAGCGCGAGAACTGGTCGCTAAGTATTCCAAGTGAGCACATGGATACTTGAGATTTTTATAGAGATTTTAAGATGTTGAGGTGGGCCACGAACCTAATTATTGGTTGGGCCCTGCTTGGAGGTGTGATCCTGGTGCTCATTGTACTAATGACCACCTACAGTGCGGCAGCCGGTTTTTTGATCGCCTCGCCTTTTCCTGGTGATTTTGAACTCACTGAAATGGGAGTGGGTGTTGCTTCCTTTGCATTCCTGCCATACTGTCAACTGACTTTCGCTAATGTTTCGGCGGATGTCTTTACGGCCAAAATGAAACCTGCAAAAGTTCGATTTTTAAACCGAGTTGGCTCTTTGGTCGCCGCAGCCTTCAGCATTTTGTTACTTTGGCGAATGTATGAAGGACTATTGGATTACCAAATGTATTTGGAGACCACGACAATCCTACAAATACCAATTTGGTTCGCTTTTCTTCCTGCTCTGTTTTCCCTCCTCCTTCTCCTGTTATCTTCCCTGATTACCTTTGTCCATCCCGATGGAGTCCCTGAAACAACTCTAACCTCTTAATAACTGCCACATCCATGTCATACGAATTACTAGTCGGATTGGCAGGCCTTGGAGGGCTGTTATTGTTGATTGCGTTAAGGATTCCAATTGCTTACGCAATGATTGTTACAGGTGGAATTGGGGTGACGATTCTGAATGGGCCTTTGATCTTCATGTCTCAGCTGAAAGATTTGGCCTACATTCAGTTTTCCATCTATGACCTGTCTGTGGTTCCAATGTTTGTGTTGATGGGGAACCTAGCAACTAAGGCGGGTTTATCACGAGAGCTTTTTAGGGCTGCAAATGCCTGGGTGGGATGGGTACGTGGCGGTGTTGCTATGTCTGCCATCATCGCATGTGCAGGGTTTGGGGCTGTCTGTGGTTCTTCTTTGGCTACAGCTTCCACAATGGGCAAGGTTGCTCTACCTGAGTTGCGTCGTTACCAATACAGTGGATCTCTGGCTACTGGTACCTTGGCAGCGGGCGGGGTGTTGGGAATCCTTATCCCTCCCTCTGTTGTTTTGGTCGTCTATGCGATCATCGTAGAAGCAAATATCATTGCGATGTTCATGGCTGCGATGATTCCTGGTTTGTTGGCAGTTGGTCTGTTTTTGGTGACTATTGCGGTCTATGTTCGCTTCTTTCCAGAGTCAGGACCCTCTCGTGAGCCAATGGATCGTCAGGAATTCTGGAATGCCACTCTGGGAGTTCTGCCAGTTTTAGCGATCTTTGTAGCGGTGATTGGGGGAATCTATTTTGGTTTGTTTAATCCCACTCCAGCCGCCGCCGCTGGTGTCTTTCTGGTAGGAGTGCTGGGAATCTGCCGAGGTCTGATCAAGATTCCACAACTCAAAGCAGCCTTGTTGGAGACCGCCAAGACTTCAGGTATGATCTATTTGATTCTGCTTGGGGCCGAGATGCTGAAGATCTTCATGTCTCGTGGGGGGGTTCCCCAAGCGGCTGTGGAGATCATGCAATCATCAGGACTGGATCCGATCACGATTCTTCTGCTGATGCTAGTGTCATTGATTGTTCTGGGATGTCTCATGGACTCATTGTCCATGATCTTACTGGCGATGCCTTTCTTTTGGCCTGTGATCGATGGTCTCGACTTTGGTTTGGGACCGGAAGAACTGAAAATCTGGTTTGGAATCCTAGCGCTGATTGTCGTGGAGCTTGGTTTGATCACTCCACCTGTTGGGATGAATGTTTTTGTGATCCACGCAATGGCTGAGGATATTCCCATGAGTGATACATTCAAAGGAGTGATGCCTTTCTTCGGCGCAGAGTTACTCAGAGTTCTGCTTCTGATAGCATTTCCCAGCATTGTTTTGTGGCTCCCACGTCTACTCTCTGGGTGAATCAATGAAGCTGCGATATAGTGTGCTCGGCGCAGGGGCAATGGGCTCCATTTTTGGGGCAAGACTCGCTTTACAAGGGCATCCTGTCGAACTACTCAATCGAACTCCAGATCACGCTCAGGCGATCAAAGAGCAGGGTGGATTGATCTGTCACTTGGACAAACAGAAGCATCTGATTCCTTTACAAGCCGATTTGGTTACAAACGCTAACTCCGCAGATGTGGTTTTTCCTTTCACCAAAACCCATCAAATCAAAGAAGCTCTGGCCAATCTGCCTTCAAACCTCCGGCCTGCCCATTTCATCACACTGCAAAATGGTTTGGGTAACGGGGAGCAGGTTGCGGCTTATGTCGGGATCGACCAAACTGTGGAAGGCCTTTCAATCATGCCTGCTGAGTTCATCAAACCAGGTGAGGTAGGCTCTGCTGGCAGCTCAGAAACTTGGATGTTCTCAGCCAATGGAGAGCAGAGCAAGATCGTGAATCAGGTTGGTGAAGATTTAAATCAAGCTGGTCTGAAAACTCACGTCACCGGCGATGTACGCACATTTATCTGGCAAAAGGCTTGTTTCAATATTGCGATGAATGCCTTGTGCAGTCTAGTCGATGGTTCTCCAGGTCTGCTTAAACAGTTTCCGGACGGACGTCAACTCGTGCAAGAAATTGCTGAGGAAGCGATTACTGTTGCACAGTTGGAAGGCGCATCCGTGGATCCAGAAAAAGTGCACGGCCTGATTGACTATGCCTGTGCAGACCACACCTATCACCGACCATCCATGCTCCAAGATTTGAAAGCCCAACGTCTGACGGAGATCGAATCGCTCAACGGATACTTGGTGGCAGCCGCTCGCAAGCACGGTAAAGAAGTTCCTCTCACCAACTTAATGGCGCGTTTGATTCGTTTACGAGAACGAGCTCCTGAGTTTTGGGCAACAGAGCCGATTCATCATTAAACTCGTCCCAATCATCTCCAATCGGAGTTTGTACGATGGCACGCAGCTTTGAAATTTTCTAGCTAAGAACTCCTGAAGGAGTGGCTGAGGCTGAGTGGCAAGCTAGGCTGCAACTTGCTGCTTGTTATCGATTGGTGGATCACTATGGCTGGACAAGTGTGGTTTATAATCACATAACCCTTCGTATTCCGGGAACTGATCACTTTTTGATCAATCCCTTTGGGATTCGATACGATGAACTGCGTGCCAGTGATCTAATTCGGATTGATATTGACGGCAATCAGATCAGCGAGAGCGATTGGCCTGTAAACCGTGCTGGGTACTTGATCCATTCCACAATTCATAAGGGACGTCCGGATCTACACTGTGTCCTGCACACTCATGAAGCTCACTCACAATCATTGTGTGCCACTAACAGTGAAGTGATCCCAGTAACACAGGAAGGCTGTCAATTCTTTGAGCGTGTTGGCTACCATGATTTCGAAGGAATTGTTCTTGGTGGGAGTGAGAGCCCACGTTTGCTGGAAGCCATGGGAACCGAAAGCCACACTCTGGTTTTGAGAAATCATGGCCTGATCACCGCCGGTCCAGATTGTACTTGGGCTTTTGTTCGGCACTTAGCGTTCATTCGTAACGCTGAAGTCCAATTACGTGCGATGTCGACGGGAAAATTACAAAGAATTCCTCCTGGCATCATGGCCAGGACACGAGAGCAATTTGAGGGAGGTTCTGCTCGGGCCGGTGCAAAAACCCGCCATCCGGAATGGCCTGCCCTCCTCCGTCTCGTTGATCAAAAAGATCCAACTTGGAAACTTTGAGTTTCAACAATCTGTCAAGGTTTTCATTCTAATTTACAGGGGAAAGTAGATGCAACAGCCACCATTCCGTGCCGACCATATCGGAAGTTTTCAACGACCTAAGTTTTTGCTGGATGCTCGCGAACAGTTTTGAAATCAAGAAATTAACTGTGAGTAATTGTGGGAGGTTGAAGACCGAGCAATCCGCGATATTGTCAAATTTCAGGAAGATCTTGGCTTGGAGGGAATCACCGATGGAGAATATCGCAGGACCTATTTTCATACGGATTTCTTGACTCAACTAGGTGGCGTTGTGACTGAGGGAGGCATCAACGTCAGCTTCAAGACTGCGGATGGCTCAATCAATTTTGCCCCACCTGTGATGAAGGTTGAGGGAAAAGTCAGCCACTTGCGTTCTATCCAAGGAGCAGACTTTGACTTTCTGAAATCAATTACAAGCAGGACTCCGAAGGTGACCACTCCATCACCGACCATGCTTCATTTTCGGGGAGGTCGCAAAGCAATCAGCGAAGAGGCTTATCCAGAGATGGAAGAATTTTACTCGGATGTTGCGAAGGCTTATCAGGATGAGCTGCGTTCCCTAGCTGAGTGAGGGGCTAGTTATGTGCAGCTGGATGACACGAATCTCGCTTATTTGTGTGATCCTAAGATGAGTGAAGGTGCCAGGCAAAGAGGAGAAGACCCGGACGCCTTACCACGACGATATGCACAGCTGATTAATGCTGCTATCGTAGATCGCCCGGCGGATCTTCGCATCTGTGTGCATCTTTGCCGAGGAACTTCAAGAGTGCCCGAGTCGCAGAGGTTGGATACGAACCGGTCGCAGAGGTTCTCTTCAATGCGTTGGATGTAGACGGTTATTTCCTCAAGTATGATGATGAAAGATCCGGGGACTTTGCTCCCTTGCGGCATGATCCCAGGAACAAGACAGTTGTTCTGGGATTAGTCACCACAAAACTTCAGGAAATAGAAACCAAAGACGAGTTGAAGCAACGAATTGAAGAAGCCGCTCACTACATGCAGTTGGAGCAAATGGCGCTTTCGCCAAAGTGCGGGTTCTCAAGTACGGTTCATGGCAATGACATCGCTTTCGATGCTCAACCAGCAAACTGCGATTGGTGACTTAAGTGGCCCAGGAAGTATGGGGTTCACTTTGAAAGACTTTCTAGAGAGTCAATCGAGGCATATCAAGATGATTCGGGTTTTATAAGTATGAATCAGCGCGTACAGGTTGTGATCATAGGTTCGGGTCCGGCTGGATTGCTATTGGGGCAGCTGCTTCACAACATTGGGGTAGAAACTCTAATCCTTGAGCGGCAGTCGCAGGAGTATGTTCTCAGTCGAATTCGAGCCGGTGTGTTGGAGCAAGGAACCACCGAATTGCTTGAATTGGCAGGCTGTGGAGAGCGCATGCGTGCAGAAGGAATGGTTCATTCAGGTTTTGACCTGGCTTTCGACGGCCAACGACATCGAATTGATTTACAGGAGATGAGCAGTGGTAAGACGGTGATGGTCTATGGTCAGACGGAAGTGACCAAGGATCTGATGAATCGTCGTTCGGACACTGATGGAACCACGATCTATGAAGCTCAAAATGTACAACCTCATGATTTTGATGCCGATCGGCCTTGGGTAAGCTACGAAAAAGATGGGGTTGAACATCGGGTGGACTGTGACTTTATTGCGGGCTGTGATGGTTTCCACGGAATCAGCCGGGCTTCCGTACCAGACCAAGCAATTCAGATCTATGAGAAGGTCTATCCCTTTGGTTGGTTGGGAATTCTGGCGGATGTTCCACCTGTTTCGCATGAGTTGATCTATGCGAACCATCCAAGGGGGTTTGCACTTTGTTCGATGCGAAGCATGATTCGTAGCCGCTACTATGTGCAGTGTACCTTGGAAGATAAGGTGGAGGAGTGGTCAGATGATCACTTCTGGGATGAACTACGCCTGCGTCTTCCGCCTGATGCCGCGGAGCAAGTCACCACAGGACCATCGATTGAAAAATCAATCGCTCCTTTACGCTCTTTTGTCTCTGAACCTCTTCGCTTTGGAACTATGTTCATTTGTGGAGACGCGGCTCACATTGTTCCGCCAACTGGAGCGAAAGGCCTCAACTTAGCGGCAAGTGATGTGTTCTATCTCTTCAATGCAATCCAGGAATACTACGAAGAAAATTCTGAATCAGGTCTTGAAGCCTACTCAGAAATAGCGCTTTCTCGTGTTTGGAAAGCGGTTCGTTTCTCCTGGTGGATGACCACTATGATGCATCGCTTCCCAGATACGGGCGCTTTTGGTCAGAAAATTCAGGAAGCAGAACTTCATTATTTGATCTCCTCTACCCCAGCGACCCAATCCCTCGCTGAAAACTACGTGGGCCTACCTTTTTGAACCCTTTATCCACGCCTGTTTCTTCTGAGGGGGATCATGGCATTTGAAGAGATTGTTGAAGGAATCCCGCTGGATATCCTTTATCCTGCCAAGCATCGATACCATATCGAAATCACCCCCCAATTCAAGACCACACTTTTAAGCTACTCTTTCAGCTGTATTCAACGAATGCCAACAGTCAGGGGTACAAAAAAAGATGATCATTCCATCCCATTGCTGAGCGTAGTGTTTGAGATAATCTGCCTAGAGTTCTTCGAGATGCCCAAAACCAACATTGGGTAGCCAGTCACTTCCTGGAATGATTGGTAGAGGTTGATTGTGAAGAAACAGTCTCTAACGCCAAAGTACAGGTTGAACATTCACAAAATGGACGTGCTTTCTCAACCAAAGTTCCTAGGCAGATTCAGTCGTGAGAGTCTGTAATCCTTCCAATTGAGTTGGTGTAGCCGAACGGGTAGTAGACCGACACTTTGTTCAAAGGTGATTCCCTAGGCCATTTCTTCTGCTTCTTTGGGAGAGCTGGTCAGGCGATACTCAACCCCAAAGCGGGGGTTCATGCTTGTTGCTGTGAAAATGGATAGGAAAGAAGAAGCGCTGATTTGTTTTCAAAAATTTCAGCACCATTCAAAAACAAAACGAGGGATATTGGCTATTCACGAAGTGCCGTACGTTTGACGAATCGACTCAGCGTATGGTGCTCGAAGAATCGTCCGTTCGGTAATGATGCCAGAAACTAGGTTTGCAGGTGTGACGTCGAAGGCGGGATTTCTTACTTTGATGTCGATTGGAGCGGTTCTACGTTCCCCAAAAGCAGTCACCTCTTCAGGGGCTCGTTCTTCAATCACAATCTCATTACCAGTTGCGGTGTTTAGATCAATAGTAGATGCCGGACAGGCTACGTAAAAAGGAATTTTGAAATAGTTTGCCAGTATCGCGACGTTGAAGGTTCCAATCTTGTTGGCAACGTCCCCGTTGGCGGCTACCCGATCGGTACCCACGATCACCATATTGATCTTGCCTTCTTGCATCATCACGGCCGCCATGTTGTCACAAATCGCGGTGACATCAATCCCACTTTGCTGCAGTTCCCAGGCTGTCAGTCGAGATCCCTGGAGTAGTGGTCTGGTTTCATCCGAATAAACTCGGAAACCGATGCCCTTTTCATGGGCCAGATACATTGGGGCTAGCGCAGTTCCAAGCTCACTGGTTGCCAATCCACCAGCATTGCAATGAGTCAGGATCCCCATCCCTTCTTCAATGAGCGAGAGTCCATTTTCACCTATGCCCCGGCAGAGCTTGCGATCTTCTTCATGAATGGCCTTGGCTTCCTCTAACAAGACCTGATAAGCAGTTTCGCTGTCGTGTTGATCATTTAATGTTCCAATCATTCGCTTCAGTGCCCAACTTAGATTGACCGCAGTGGGTCGAGCGCTATTGAGATAATCCGCTTGGCGTTCTGCTTCCAATAGAAATTCTGGCCAAGTGAGGTCCCGCTGTTGCTGCATGGCGATGACAAGTCCATAAGCACCAGCAATTCCGATCGCAGGAGCCCCCCGTACCCGGAGCATTTTGATGGCTTCAAAGACAGCTTCGACCGTCTTGGGTCGCAACTTCACTTCTTCGATGGGTAGACGCGTCTGATCCAACATGATCAACTCATCTTCTTGCCACTGAAGGCTCAACGGGAGGCTCATAGAATTCTCAAAAATAGGAGGTTAGAACTTGCCTGAGGAATCTCTGGGAATCCAAGTTGCGCTGGTTCGAATGCGCTGACGACGGTAACGCAATCGGGTTGCTGGGTCCAATAGCTCGTTGAGCGCTAAGTTTTAAGCAATGCTCATAATAGGCACTACACCTTGATCGATGTTCTGGTGAACTGTGCGGATGCCTTGACGAAAGGAGTCTTGAGGACTTTGAAAACGAACACAATGGCTTCAATCTGAATTTCCCCTTCGTAATCCTCATAGTAGCCACAGATGATCTTGATCAGAGTGGATTTGCCAGCTCCATACGCACCCACAAGGCAAAGCTCTCATGAAAAAAAGAGAAGGAGACACCCCGAAGAGCCTGAGTTGCCCCGAAAGATTTGCTGATTTCTTGTACTTCAACGATTGGATTCACGAAACTTCAGCGTAAGGGAGATATTTCTTGGGCCAATGCGGTTAGTTCCTCAATGGAGCGGAAGGAACCACGCTGCTGCACCATCACTTTAGCCATGCGCATGACATTGCGTTCCACACCCAAGCGAGCTTTTAAATCAGGGATCTCAGCGATGTCAGCCACTTTGGCAAGCCCGTAGATGCGCCGCATCATTTTGCAGGCAGCAAAGCCAATGGTGTCTTCAAAAATGTGGTGCAAGAATCGCTGACGCTGCAAGGCAAAGCCAATTTGTCCTTCTGGATAATTCCAGTAGCTACTGGGAGCATCTTGTTCGTGTGCAACCCAATTTGCTTCGAACTTTGCCTGGAATTGATTCCAGGTCTCCTTTGCAGTTCGTAAAATCCAATTGCGATACTCAAAAGGTTCTCGCCCCAGCATCTTTTGACGGACTTCATGGGCGTAGTAAGCGAGGAATAGATTGCCAATGAAAGCCCCCACATCAAAGCCGATCGGACCAAAGAAAGCGAACTCAGGATCAATTACGTAGGTTTCCTCCTCATTGGCCATGATACTGCCGATGTGCAGATCCCCGTGAAGCAGCGCCTCACTGTGGTTCATGAAGGTAAATTTCATTTCGGCAACTGCAACCTTCAGCTGGGAATCCTGCTGAAGATAGTCTTTGTCTGCCTGGGTGACTTCATCGTGGTAGACATTTGTCTCATGATCTTCATACGGATTGGTCAGCACAAAATCTTCAGTGATCTTGCAAAGTTCTGGATTGATGAATCTGCCCACCATCGCTTTTTTCTCACCCCCGGTCATGCACCAATCAGTTGTTGGGAAAAGGGTGTTCGCCAGAAAAGAGGAAATATGCTCAGCCAGTTCAGGGAAGACCTTCCCCTGAATCATTTCACCACGCAGCACGGCATGACGATTCAGGTTCTGCATGACCACCAGCGACATGTCAGTCGAGGAGTAATAGATTTTGGGGACGTGGTGAGGGCAATACTTGGTGTGGTGTTCCAGTGCTTGAATCTCAAAGTTCATGCGAGTCCGTGACAATGGCCAGGATTCGCCGACTATTCGAAGGAAAGGCACGGCCTGCTTGATGACCACCGTTTGTTCCGGATTCTTGCGCTGTCTTACCTTGTAAACAAAATTCAGGTTGCCGTCCCCCACCTCCTCGACTTCCAGATCATCCAAATTGGAAAAGATCTGTTGCACACTGGGGCTGTCTTTGAGAAATCCCGGGACCGTTTCCGGGCTGAGCTGACGGTATTCCATGATTTCTTCCTCTGATTGAATGGGTTTAAGAATCAGTCCAAGGGACGTTTACGGATGATCTTGAATTCAAAAACCTGACTGCTGTAGTAGTCGTTGCTATAGCAGACGGGGAAGCCACTGACGTCGAAGTTCACTTCTTCAAACAGCAGAAAATACGCAGATTCACTGTTCAATTCCGGTAGTTCTTGCTGGGTTAAAAGGGTCGGGGTGATGTAACTCTCTGTATGTGAAACCGGATGTCCACTTTTGCTCAGTAGCTCAAAGAGTGAATCCCGAAAGACTTGTTCTTTGAGTCCGTTTGGCAACAGATTCTCAGGGATGACGTCAATACAATAGGCAGCTGGTACTTCGTCTGCGAAGCGGACTCTTTCAATCCAGTAACAGCTTGTTCCCTGGGGCAACTGAAGTTTTTGACTGAGCCGCTCATCAGCGGGAATCTTCTCCACCTGGATTCTCTGCGTTGAAGGCTTTGCCCCTACTTTTTGGATGTGTTCGGTAACACTGGTCAGCTCCTCCAAGCCACTCTCGAGAACGATAGGGAGCTGCCTTAGGAAAGTCCCTCGACCGTGAGATTTTTGCAGAATCCCTTGCTCGACAAGGTTACCAATGGCCTCTCTAAGGGTTGAACGTCCAACCCCAAAAAGTTGTCCCAGCTCTGCTTCTGTCGGTACCTTTTCACCGGGTTGGTAATTCCGTTCACGGATCAGCCGCAGTACAGCTTCCTGAACCCTACGTGTCAGTGGCTTGTCAACTCGCAGCAGCATAATTCTCCCCCTCTGCATCACAATCAGTTCATGAAATCCAAAGGGCCCTTAGACATCTGATGTCTTAGCAACGCAAAAATCTAGCGAAGGTGTTTCTGTAGCGCAATGCAAAATTTTATTGGTTAAAATATCGATTGTATGGGAACTTCGCATTCATGGCTTTTATAGTTTTGGCAGACAGATAAAGACGGATTAGTCCGGACAGATGACGTTAGCTTTGCGGAAAACTCCAAAAAAAACAGAACTTCATGAGTAAATCAGCGCCACGCAGTTGGCTACTACCTTTTTCAATTGGTCATTTTGCTAATGATATTGCTCCTGTCTCTCTAGTCGTCCTTGCTCCAGCGATTGCCTTGGAGATGGATTTGTCCACAGCAGAGGTTGGCTTGCTGTTAGCTCTACAAGGCTGGGGCTCTGCCATTGGCTTCTTGCCAGCCGGTTTGGTAGCAGATGCAACGTTAAATCGTGGCCGTTTGCTGATGATCACCTTTTGGTGGGTTGTGATCGGCTACTGGTTGGCTTCTTTGGCTCCTGGCTTTTGGGTTTTAGCGTTACTGCTTGCTTTTGGGGGTAGTGGTGATGCTGCCTGGCATCCCTTGGCAACATCTATACTTGTGCAGCAAGCTCCCTCAAGCAGGGCCCAAGCACTGGGAATTCACGCGATTGGAGGGACGCTATCTGCAGTAGTTGGCCCGCTGATTGTTGGCTTCCTGCTGACTATGATTGACTGGAGGAACACCTTACAGTTGATCACCCTTCCCGCTGCGCTAATGGGAATCTGGTTCATTGTCCAAATGAAACATATCCCTCTTCAAACCAGTCGCATGAGATGGAATCGTCAAGAATTCAGTGCAATTGTCAAAACTTGGTCTGGTTCCAAAGGTCGCCGCATTGTCCTGATGATGAGTACCTATCACATGGCGATGGTGGCCTTGATCAGTATGATTCCACTTTATCTTCAGCAGGACAAAGGCTTGTCTTCCTCTGAAACTGGACTGATCTATGCGGTGATGGTTCTAGTGGGTGCGTTGGCTCAACCTTATGTTGGCAAACTCTCAGATATGGTGGGACGTCGAAAAGTGATCTTAAGCTTTAATGGTGGGGCAGCTGTTGCGGCATTTGCAGCTTACACACTAGATGCGACCTCCTATTTGTTTGCTGTATTGGCAATGCTCCTGTTAGCTGTGGCCTTATTACAAGGTGTTCGAGCTGCGATTCTAGCTGCTGCAGTGGAATTCGCCGGCTCACGAGAAGGGGCAGCTCTGGGCTTTTCCTTTTCATTGATGGATGGAATTGGAGCCCTAGGCGCTCTGCTGGCTGGCTGGGTTGCTGGGTATGCCTTTAGTAATGCCTTCCTGCTGTCCGGAGCCTTGGCAGTCTGTGCACTGTTCGCTTGTCTGAGTGTTACTATGCCGACTTCAGTACCTTCCGTAGAAAATCCTGAAAATCAGTTGACCTGAGTTCTGGCAATTGAATTGGGGAAAGCCGACTATTGTTAAAAGCTGATTGACTGATTAGTCAGTTCATAAAATATGACTGATTAGTCAGTTTTAATTCAGTAAATCTTTTTGGAAACACGATGCGTAATCTCTCCTTTTTAATTTTGATGACCTTTGCCTTTGCAAGTTTCTTAGGTTCCTGTTCGATCTGGGACCAACGCGGGGAAGCCCCATCGAATGAAATGTTGTCCTGTTTTAGCAACTCTGCCAATTTTAATAGGGAAGAGCAGGTTTTTGAGAACCGCATCCGAGATGTTCTTGAAAAGATGAACGAACGGATCGATTGGCGACTGATGCTTGAATATTTTACAAGTGATTCCTCGCGTAGAACACCGGACAAGCCACTTCCTGAAGTCAATCCTCCCGATCTCCAAGCTTTTTTAGAACCAACAGATTCTCTACGGTTTATCTGGTTGGGACATTCCACGTTATTAGTAAATGCACAGAACAAGCTGATTCTGTTTGATCCTGTTTTTTCGAATTCAGCGGCCCCAGTTAATTTCTTGGTTTAACGCTTTCAGCCAGCTGTCCTAAGTTTGGAAGAGTTACCTCCGATTGACTACATCGTGATCTCACATGACCACTACGATCATCTAGATATGCGTTCTGTCCAATTCTTTCGTGATAAAGAGGCAACATTTCTGATTCCTTTGGGAATCAAATCTCACCTCGAATATTGGGGAGTCGCTTCCAAAAATATCGTTGAGTTGGATTGGTAGGCAGAGGATGAATTTGAAGGAATCCGCTTTGTATGCACACCAGCCCAACACTCCTCTGGACGAACGGGAACTAATCAAACAAACCTCTGGGCATCGTGGGTAGTAGATTCACCCAACAGTAAAATCTATTTTAGTGATGACTCAGGATATGACGAACATTATCAAAAAATTGGCGATCAACTTGGCCCTTTTGATGCGACCTTTATCGATAGTGGCCAATATAATGAGCGCTGGCGAGAAGTCCATAATCTGCCTGAGGAAGCTGTCCAGGCTGCGATTGATTTGAGAGCAAAACAGATGATCCCGATCCACCGGGTGATGTTTGAGCTTCCCTTACATGACTGGGATGAATCGAAAACGTTCCCAACAAGCTGCTGAAGAGCTTGGGATGGAGTTGATGACTCCAAAATTGGGTCAAGTGGTCGACCTTGCAATGAAAAATCAATTTTCTCATTGGTGGGAACAGGTACAATAGGTTCATTAGAAGCTGTTACGCTTAATCAGGATTAGCCTCTATTCGCTTGGAAGCTGCTATTAGGAGACAGTCCGATGAATCATCCACCTAAGAAACAAGCATTGTTAGAAGCTGCCATTGAACTTTTTGCAAAAGATGGCTTTTGGCAGACAACCACAGCCAGTATTGCTCAAGAGGCAGGTGTCGCCACAGGAACACTCTTTACATACTTTCCGACCAAGAATGACCTGATTGATGAGCTTTACCTGACTATTAAACGCGAGGCACTGGCTGAAATTCAAAGGGAACCAAAGCTCCATGGATCTTTTGAAGCTGTCTTTAAAGAGATCCACACTCGACTGCTGAAATGGGGTTCAGCAAATCTGAAGAAGTTCCTACTGATGCTGCAATTACGGCAGGGCAACCAAGTTAGTCAGCGTATTCATGAAACCATCGAAGATGACTGGAAAGATGGTCATGAGTGGATCAAGTTGGGTCAACAGGAGGGCAAGTTAGCAAGTTTCCCAATCAATTTATTGCTTTCCATCATCCACGGACACCTGGAGGCAGTGATTCAGCATAATATCCAGCACAATCTCTCTAAAAAAGAAGTAGATGAAGTCGCCAAAATTTCCTCCGAAATTCTCTGGCGCTATCTTTCACCCCAGTCCAAATCTCCCCAGTAAAAACATCCATGAAGAAGACTCTTAGAATCAATCAAACCGCAATCGAACTAGATCTTGAGCCTGATGTGCCCCTGCTCTGGGTACTTCGAGATGAGGTTGGGTTGACCGGAACAAAGTTTGGTTGTGGGATTGCTCAGTGCGGTGCTTGTACAGTTCATCTGGATGGTAATCCTATACGATCCTGTAGCCTTCCATTTGAGGCAGTGCCAGAGAATTCAGAAATCACAACCATCGAAGCACTGGGTGAAGGTGGATTGCATTCGGTGCAAAGAGCTTGGCTGGAGGAGCAGGTCCCCCAGTGTGGGTACTGCCAATCAGGCCAGTTGATGGCTGCAGCGGCCTTGCTTCGTGACAACAAACAGCCCACTGATGCAGAGATCGATCAAGCGATGAGCAATATCTGTCGCTGTGGAACCTATCCCCGGATCCGGAAGGCAATTCGCCGGGCTGCGGAATTTCAAGTACAGGAGGCTTGATGAGCCTGACGAGACGAGCCTTTTTACATTCATCGCTATTGTTGACGGGTGGCCTATTACTGGGCTGTACCTCCAATTCAACTCGTATTCTGAGCAGCTCCAAGGAAAGTGCAAACGAGTTGGGACTTTGGCTTCGGATTGGGACTGATAATCGGATCGGATTTGTCGTGCCTTCCGTGGAGATGGGCCAGGGGGTGACGACTTCTTTGCCGACTATTTTGGCTGAAGAACTTGACGTGGAGCCAGAACAAATTGATATCGTCCTGGCTTCGGTGCATGAAGCCTATCGGCAGCAAGGAATGTTCACACAGGGGACCGGTGGCAGTACATCAATTGTGAAATGGTGGGAGCCACTGAGTAAAACGGGCGCTGCTGCTAGAAACATGCTTGTTCAGGCAGCTGCAGATCGCTGGCAAGTAGTACCCTCTGAATGTCAAACCCAAGCCGGACAAGTCCTGCATGCTGATAGTGGAAGTAAGCTAAGTTACGGAGAATTGGCGGAAGCTGCTTCGAAGCTCGAGGTTCCTGATGATCCAACTCGCAAAGATCGCTCCCAGCACAGATTGGTGGGTCAACCGCTGAAGCGTCTGGATGGACTGGCCAAGGTCACAGGTCAGGCTCAGTTCGGGATTGATGTGAAAGTGCCTGGTATGCTCTACGCAACGGTTCGGCAGCCTCCGGTTTTTGGAGGTGAGGTTTTACGTTATGACGAGTCCACTGCTTTGAGCGTAAAGGGAGTTGTACAGGTAGTCGAAATTCTTAATGGGGTAGCGGTCGTTGCAGAAAAATTCTGGCAGGCCAAGAAGGGCGCTGATGCCTTGCGGATTGAGTTTAGTGGAGGCAAGAGCCAGGGACTGGATGATCAGAAATTAGAGCAACAGCTGACCGAGGCTCTCGATAATCTGGGCAAAGCGGAGATTGTGGGAGAGAAGACTCTGGATGTCGAGTATTTCCTACCCTACCTTGCTCACGCAACCATGGAGCCGATGAACTGTACGGCGGATGTGCGCTCAGACAGCTGTGAAGTTTGGGTGCCGACCCAGTTTCCCGAAGTGGTCCGCGACAAGGCTGCTGAAATCACAGGACTGGAACCGGAGCAAGTGACGGTTCACACTACCTACCTGGGTGGAGGCTTTGGTCGTCGTGGTTGGGACTTCGCAGTACAAGCAATTCAGGCATCTAAGGCCGTTAGTCGTCCGGTCAAGCTGATCTGGACCAGAGAGGAAGACACCCAGCACGATTTCTATCGCCCAGCCTATAAGAGCCGCTTGCAGGTTGGACTGGATGAAGATGGGCTCCCCAAGTCCTGGAGCCACCAACTGGCAGGGCCATCAGCGATTTCGGAGTTCGCTTGGCAACTCGTGGATACCAGAGCCGTAGGCAAACTGTTGAACTGGATTGATTGGGATGTGACTTCCACGGAGGGAACACAGTTGCCCTATGCGATCCCTGACCACGAAATGGACTATGAGGTGGTTGAACCGGGTATTCGAGTTGGTTTTTGGCGCTCCGTGGGCAATTCACACAATGCCTTCACGGTTGAAAGTGTACTTGATGAAGCAGCGAGTCTTGCAGGTCGTGATCCGCTGGAATATCGTTTGGCATTGTTAACAGACCAGCCACGACATCGCACTGTTTTAGAGCAAGCTGCTAAGGAAGCGGGCTGGGGTAATAAACTGCCAGAGGGGCATGCCCGTGGTATTGCTCTTCATGAGTCCTTCAAAAGTATTGTAGCGCAGGTTGTTGAAGTTTCTATTGACGCAGGCAATCTTCGTGTTCATAAAGTCCATTGTGCTATCGACTGCGGACGTTACGTCAACCCCAACATTATTCGCCAACAAATTGAGGGAGCAGTGATTTTTGGGCTTTCAGCAGCACTCCATGAACAGATTTCCTTGAAGGATGGGGCTGTGGCCAACAGCAACTTCCATGATTATCGGGTGGTCCGGCTCTCGGAGTCTCCCGAAGTGTTTGTGAGTATCATCGAAAATGATGAGGCTCCGGGTGGGGTTGGGGAGCCGGGAGTACCACCAGTTGCCCCAGCACTTTGCAACGCCATCTATGCAGCAACCGGAAAACGTATTCGTCGCCTACCCGTTGCCAGCCAACTTATTTGAATAACTGCGACCAACTCAACTGGTCATTCTTAGAACAGGAGATGTTCCCATGCGATATCTACACACCATGCTTCGAGTCAAAGATCTCGATGAATCCGTTGCCTTTTACAAGCTGCTCGGTCTGCAGGAAGTTCGACGACGTGACAGTGAAGCTGGCCGCTACACCCTGGTGTTCCTTGCTCCAGAAGGCCAAGAAGAAGCTCAGATTGAGTTGACCTACAACTGGGACGGTGACGAAGGCTTACCCAATGACAGTCGTCACTTTGGACACCTGGCCTATCAGGTTGAAAATATTTATGACAAGTGCCAGGAATTGATGGACAACGGAGTCCTGATCAATCGACCTCCACGCTGCGGGCGAATGGCCTTTGTTCGTTCCCCTGATAATGTCTCTATTGAGTTGCTCCAGACAGGAGAGGCTCTAGCTCCTGCCGAACCCTGGTCCAGTATGGAAAACATAGGGCACTGGTAAGAGTATTGTTTGATTGATGTTTTGAAGAATCGTTTCGTTAGAGCGATTCCCTGCCAAACCAACATCAAATTTTGGGAGCAGCCAGCTGCTTTTGGTTTTCTAAGAAACCCAACTTGGGACTTCGCCTGGCTGCTCTGTGGGATGTGGCTATTGCCACTGGTAATCTTGCTGGATTGGGGAGAAAGGCTAGAGACCTTCTTCCTACTCTGCACACTGCTGTTCTGGCTGACTCATCGCTTCAGTTCTTTCTTTCTGGCATTTACATCTCCTAGTTATTCTTCTGTACGTAGGACTCAGCCCCTGCGCTTCTTCGGTATCCCCGTTTTGGTAATTCTGTCCGTCTTCATCTGGCTTTATAGCCCTTGGCCGACTTGGACACTCACTGAAAAAATATTGACCCTGGCAGTAATTGACTATGCCTGGGCGCTCTACCACTTTGCAATTCAGCACTACGGGGTGCTGCGGCTCTATCAGTTACGAAATCCAATGCAACGAGGACTCTCGAGTTCACAGCAGCGAAATTGGTGTTTGCTATTGGGAGGCGTTCTCCCATGGCTAGGAGAATTGGTTCAGGGTACGACTTGGTTGCAGCAGGAGGGGCTACTGAACTTAACTTGGTTATCATTTGATTCAGCTAGTATCTGGATTCTTCGAGGAGCGGTGTGTTTGATCTCTGTAGTGGCCTGGCGCAAGTTGACAGTGCAAAACGGCTCGCCGGCCTATCAAACCTACTTACTCAGCCTGCTGTTACTTGCCAATGCTGCTTGGTGGATTTCTCCGCTTGCGTTTCTGGTACTGATCAGCGTACAGCATTGGCTGGTCGCAGTGGGTATTGCGGGACACGCTCGCTCCATGGACTCTCCCAAGAATCATTCCGGTTGGAGAATCGTTGGTATCTGGGTGTTATTGACTATTGTCGCGGTACCGTTTCTGGAAATTGATTCAGTTGATTTCTCGAATGGCCTTGCAGCAGAATGGATTCCCGGCTGGCAAACTATGTTGGTGGAGTCCAGCTGGCTGACATTGTGTCTGGGGCTGGCTTTTGCGAGTGGATTTGTTCACTATTTGATGGACCGTGCGGTTTACAGATTTGCAGATCCAATAGTCCGACGGCAGGTCTTACGACTTTATCTTTCTGATTAACCAAGTGGGAGGTCTTCATGAATGGTGCGGAACAACTGATCCGAACCCTAGTTGCTGGGGGTATCAAGGTTTGCTTTGCGAATCCAGGCACCTCGGAGATGCACTTCTGTGCGGCCTTGGATCGGGTAGAGGGCCTGGAATGTGTCTTGGGGCTTTTTGAGGGAGTGGTTACAGGGGCTGCAGACGGCTACGCCAGGATGAAAGATGAGCCAGCAGCCACCTTGCTACACACGGGACCAGGATTGGCGAACGGGCTTTCCAATATTCACAATGCCCGTAAAGCGCACACGCCGATGGTCAACGTCATCGGGGAACACGCTACCTACCACATCGAGCACGATGCTCCGCTGAATGCAGATATTGAGGGGATCGCGCGGCCCATGTCGGATTGGGTAAAAACCGCCCGTGTTCCAAAAGAGGTCGCGACTACTACTGCCCAAGCCATCGCAGAATCACAAAGTGCCCCAGGCTGCATCGCCTCACTGATCCTTCCAGCTGATGCTGCCTGGCAGGATGCTGGTGAATTTAAGCAAGCCCCTCCAGTCCCTACCATCTCTGCTCCCATGAAAGTATCCAAGAAAGCACTGGAACACTGTGCACAGATCATTCGTGAAGAAGAAGACGTCTTGATCCTCTTGGGTGGAAAGACCTTACGAGAACCTTCACTGGAGTGGGTAGGGAAGCTGGCAAGTCACTGCGGAGTCGGACTGATGACAGAGTTTGCTGCCGCTCGCACTCAAAGAGGGGCAGGACGGGTCCACGTTCCTCGTATGCCGTACGTGGTCGATGTTGCTCTTGCGGCGACCAAGCGCTTCAAGCATGCGATCTTAGTCAACACCAAGCCTCCGGTCGCCTTCTTTGCTTACCCAAACAAGCCCAGCCTGCTGCTGTCAGAGGATTGTCAGATCCATACACTAGCGACAGTGCCCGAGGACGGCCCACAAGCGCTCGTTGATCTTGCAAAGATGCTGGGTGCAGAAAATGCTGAAATTCAGTGCCAGCCGTCCGACCTCCCTGAGATGCCAGCCGGAAAGCTGGATAGCGATACGATCTCAGCGGTAGTCGCCAACGTCCTACCGGAAGGGGCCATCGTCAGCGATGAGTCAATCAGTATGGGTCGAAATCTTTTGGATTTTACCAAGGGATGCCCACCGCACGACTGGCTCTTTATTACCGGGGGATCCATCGGTCAGGGTATGCCCTTAGCGACAGGAGCTGCAGTAGCCCGCCGGGATCGTCCTGTGCTCAGTCTGTCTGGGGATGGCAGTGCGATGTATACCCTCCAGTCCCTTTGGACGCAGGCCCGGGAGCAACTCAATGTCACAACAGTGATCTACGCCAATCGTAGCTACGCCATTCTCCATGGGGAACTTCGAAATGTCGGAGCGCAACCCGGAAAGAATACTCGACGACTGTTTGACTTGGAGAATCCTCACTTGAATTGGGTGGAAATGGCCCGTGGGATGGGAGTGGAAGGCGTAAGGGTGGAAACAGCCGAAGAACTTCATCGGGCGATGAGTCATGGGCTCTCCACACCTGGTCCCTATTTGATTGAGGCAATCTGCTGATCGAAGCCTAATGTCGCTTGATATTACTTGAGCGACCTTCCTATCGGAGAGTTTGCTTTGCGTGACCTGTTGCGAGCCCTGTGGCTGGTTGCCCTTGTCTTCATTTGCCTGATCCTTCCTTTCTATCTCTGGCAGCAACTGGCCCCAGAATCCTACGAAGAATTCTGGCTAAAAAGCGTCTCTCCAATGAGTCGGGACACTCGCAACGAAATCCTGCGTCAGCGTAGCCTTTGAAAGATCCTTTCAGGTCCCTGGAGGACAGATTTCATCAATTTTCCTGAGTGTATCGGCGTCTAACTCCTGGTCAGCTGCCACTACATTCAGTCTCGCCTGTTCAGGGGATTTCATTCCTGGAATGGGACAGGTGACAGCTGGATTGGCCAAGACAAACTGCAGCGCTAAGTCCAGCATACTTCTCTCTGCGGTGACGAATTGTCGTAGTTGACTGACTCGGCCAAGTTCTCTCAAGAATTTTTCACGTTGATTACCATCCGGATTCCATTTCAGCCTCACTGAATCCGTAAACCTGGTGTCTGCAGAGAATTTGTCTGCGAGCAAGCCCTGAGCGATTGGACCTCGCAACAGCACACCGATATTGTTTTCCAAGCAGTAGGGCAGAATGTCCTTTTCTGCGCTTCTGCTCAAAAGGGAGTAGTCGATCTGACAAGCCGCACAGTTACCATCCTCATTGATTGCTTTGAGAGAAGGCATATCATTGGTAGAAATCGCGTAATGGCGAATCTTCCCCTGTTGCTTCAATAGCTCGAAAGCTTCTACAAAAATTTCCGGATTTTCTGGAGTGCCCACATGGCACTGATAAAGATCAATGTAGTCCGTGCCAAGTCGATACAAACTGGCGTGGCAACAATTGATTATGCTGTGAATGCTTTTCAAGCCAACAGGGTCACCGATTCTTCGGCCCCAATTCCCAACCTTGGTGGCAATAAAGACTTGATCACGCTTGTTTTTCAATGCCTTGCCAGTGTAGAACTCACTTTGGCCAAGTCCATAGGAATCTGCGGTATCAAATAGATTGACACCTGCATCAAAGGCAGCATCAATCGTCTGGATCGCCTGGTTTTCTTCTATCGGACCCCATTGGCCACCGATGCCCCAACAACCCATGGAAATAAAACTTACTTCAAAGCCTGTCTTTCCAAGAATTCTGTATTTCATGTCTCCTCCGTATACTTAATATTTAACAAGAAATCTAACTAGTAGAAGTTACAAAGGTTATTTTATGGAAATAAAAGTTGTGGATGTACAGTCTCATGTTTTTCCAAAAGACTATGCTGAGTTGCTATGTAAAAGTAAATCCAAAGTAAGGGGTACAAAGATTACAGAAAATAAATACGCAGTCGATTATTTTAATGGAATGTATACGTTCTACATAGATTTGGAAAAATATGAGCCAGACCTGATTCTTGGAAAAATGGAGAAATCCAGGATTGATGCAGGATTGATCAGTGTGAATATACCCACTCCAGATTTATTAGATGAGGAACTCCGGTTGGTAGGCTCCCAAATCTGTAATGATTACATTGAGAATCTCTGCAACAGATACCCTCAAAAATTCTTTGGGCTTGCTAACATTGCAATCAATAATCCTACAGAATCAATTTCGGAGTTAAATCGTTGTTTGCAAAAAAGTAATATTTTCAAAGGTGCTTTTGTCAGCTCGCATATCAATGAAAAAAACCTGGATGATCCGCAGTTTGTTGAATTCTATGCTCAATTAGAAGCGAGGAGAATTCCTCTGGTTTTACATCCAACGGTTCCAGCATGGGGGGAGGTTATCAAAGACTACAGCTTGATCCCAATGATGGGGTTTATGGTCGATACTTCGATTGCGTTGATGAGGCTCATTCTCAGTGGAACACTTGACAAGTATCCTAAGTTAAAGATAGTTCAACCACATTTGGGTGGAATTCTTCCTTACATTATGGGGCGGATTCAAGAACAAATTGAAGTCAAGAAAAGAGGCAATGCTAATATAAAAAAAGAGATCAAAAGCTACTTCAAGAATATTTATTTTGATTTAGTAAGCCCATCTGATGAGGCTATCGCATTCGCTAAAGCATTTGTTGGATCTAAGAATTTAATGTTTGCTACAGACCATCCTTGGATTGAGATGGATTCCATGGTAAATTACGCCCGTAAAATGAAAGTTAGTCCAGAAGAAAAAGATGATATCATGGGGTCAAATGCATGTAAATTGTTCTCCCTAAAAGTTAAAGAGGGCGATATAAAAACGATGATTCTATAAGTAAATGCTAGTTTTCGATGTGGGTTCTAAGGACAAACAACAAATTAATCATTAAATAGCATAAAGCTAGCTTGTGATTGATGTATCTTGAATAAGACATAGCCTCAGTTAGTGAACAAATGCAAAATCAAAGACGAATTATTCTCAACGATAGCCAAAGTAAATTAGTAATTGATCCCATGGTGGGTGTGTTAGTTAACTACGATTTTAAGGGCCCTCAGAGCTGGATCCCAATTCTGAGGCCTGGGAATTTATTTCAGCGATCAGGGCCCTTCAGCTTGGGCTGCAACGTACTGCTGCCGTTTGCGAATCGCATCCCAGGTTATTGATGAGAGGCCGCAACAGGGTTTAAAGATTCATGTCAAAGCGGCAGAACCATTACGTTGTCCACAAATCTACAGTCTCTCAGTTGACGCAGATTTTGTCTGTGTTGAGCTAGTCAATTATACCGTTGATGCCCAAAACAATGTTGGAAAGCCTGGTATGGTTTGTCCACAATGTCTGGAAAACGATGAAAGCCTCTCGGTCACCTGTTCGATCGAACCTCAAGAACTGTAGATTAAAATAGGAGTCTATCAGGATTGCTCTCACTTTACGGGTAAGGAGCTTCAGTGAAAAGTTGAGCAAAGGGTTTTAGACAATTCATTCAATTGGAGAAAATGAATTATTTATATTGATAAGTGCGCCTCAAGATTGTTTGCCACTCCCTCCGAGAGAAAGTGCCCTACGGGTGGATGAGGAGCAAACTCGATCTGCTCAATTTCCTCACTTTTCAGTTCTAATTGTATTCAAGAAATTTTTTTAGAGAAATGTTCAGGTTGGCTTTGGGGAGGCATTTTTAGTGGGGCTGTTGACAACAATCGGCTGAATTGGAGGAGCGGGGGGGATCAGTGATCGGATATCAGCAAAGGGATGGATGGGATCGTGGCGAAAGGCCTCAGCAAAGCCCTCCAATTGACCACATTGAGCAGAGCGGAAGCGACCCTGCACACGGGACATTTCTACAAAATGCTCAGGTCCCTGGCTGGTGTGGCAGAGTATTGCCAGCTCCTTTTGATCTTGAAAAGGTGTGATGTCAACGTAGTAGTTGGGCAGAAAATCGTTGCCCATCATTGGATCCACCCAGAGCACAGGCGCACGAAAACTCGCAGCAGATAGTGCTCCAGCAGAGACCGCTCGATGATCGGCATGGTAGTCATTAGGAGCATGAGCTACCAGCAAATTAGGTTGGAGGCGCAAAATCTCTGTTGTCAACCTTGAAGCAAATTCTTCAGATTGAGAGAGCTCACCATCTGGGAAATTCAACTGAATCAAGTTCGCATCTAAGACTTTGGCAGCAGCGGTTGCTTCCTTGGAACGAAGTTGAGCTAGTTCTTCCGGATCGAAATCCCCTCCTTTGGAACCATCGGTAGCGATCAAGATCGTCACAGTAGCCCCCATGGATCGCCAAGCTGCAATCGAGCCTCCGCAGTAGATATCGGCATCATCACAATGAGCCATGATCAAGGCAATGTGCATCTTACTGATCTTGGAGAAATTCCAGCACCATTGCAGCAGTCCAAGTGAATCTTCCACCGCCACAAGCTTCACCGGTCTTGGGGTCGTAGTACTCAGCAAAACCTCTGGAACCGATTAATTGGAGGGAGTCATCCACAATCTTTGTGCTGGACTCCTCTAAATCTGCGGCCTCCAAGCCATCGCTAATCATGTAGTTGATAATCAGCCAGACAGGTCCACGCCAGTAGCGTTTGGGGTCAAACCTTGAATCTGCGGGATCGTGACTGGGAATACTGAAGCGGCATTCTGCAGTAATTTGCTCGATACGTTGAGCAATTGCTTGGGCCCGAGTGTAGCGAATGGGTGCAAAAACCGCTAGGAGGCCTCCTATAGAGCTACTCTCAACTAATTGCCCTGTCGTTCGGTCCTGACAGAGATACTGCCTGTGCTGATCACTCCAAAGATCTTCCAAGGACTCTAGACTTTGACGAGCCCAGGCGTAGTTGCGTTGAGCGACATCATCCATTTCCAACTCTTCTGCAAGTGCGGCCAAGTCAAAGCAGGAACGAATCAAGATCGCATTAAAACCGGGATCAATCACTTGGAAAGGTGAGGCATCGTGCAGTTTGCTGTTGTCCCAGCCAAGCGAGCGAAAGTGTTCCACTAGCCAGAGATAGCGGTCGTACTGTTCCTTGGTAGGTCGATGTTCTGGGTTCGCATGTTCGGTGTCTCGGCGAGTATACTCGGAGATCCCTTCAGTGGGGACACGTTGAAAAGCTTGGTCCCAGTCAACAGAATTGTCTCGCCCAGCTTCCCAAGGATGAATGATGGAGACAAGGCCCTCACTCTGGGGATCCCGGTTTTCAAAAAACCAGGCATGCCATCGATCTATGGCGTCGACCAAGTCTTCCACTCGTTCTTCTACTTCCTCTGGATCCGCGCAGCGTTGGTACAAACGCCGAAGGACAAATCCAGCGACAGGTGGTTGGGTGATGCCGCTGGTGGGAACCGCACGACCAGTCGACCAAACATCGGGGCCTGGGAAATAGCCATCGTCTGGTTCGTGAAAGACAATGTGTGGAACCATGCCGTCTGACCACTGGTGTTCAAACAGTGTTTCAATTTCACGCCAGGCGCGATTTTCATCCAAGTACATCCAGCCGAGCGCTGTCAGGCAACTGTCCCAATTCCATTGGAAAGGATACAGGCCTTTGGTAGGGACCGTGTAGCGTCCTTCACGGTCATTTTCATTTAGAATCTCCGCAGCAAGTTCACGAAGTTCTGTAGGATTTAGAGCCTCTCCCATTATTTCCTTTCAAATTGAGGCAAGTGGTAATTGTCGTCAACAATGAATTTTGTGACGGATCGCATCAATTTAGATTCCAAATTACTGGCAAATCCAGCTAAAGTTTCCATTTCTTTTTCAACCAATTCATCAAAAAGGCCATGGCACCCTCAATTGACCTCAAAGGATTAAAGGAATTGATTCAGCCACGAAGCTCACAGGAACGGATCCTTGTGGCATTGGCTGGGCCTCCCGGTTCTGGCAAATCCACTCTGGCTGGTGAACTGGAATCGGCACTGAATCAGGAGCAGCTGGAGCAGGCGATGATTTTGCCAATGGATGGATTTCATTATGATGATCTATACTTGGTGCCAGCCGGCTTGCGACCACGTAAAGGGGCGCCACAGACCTTTGATGTGGGTGGGTTTTATCACATTTTAAGACGGTTGAGAGAGAGGCAGGAAGAGTTCGTAGCAGTGCCAGTCTTTGATCGAGATCTAGAAATTGCCAGAGCTGGAGCGCGCATCATTCCCGCGAAGATTCCTGTGATTTTGGTAGAAGGCAACTACCTATTGCTTCAGCAGGAACCTTGGTCACAACTGCGCTCTCTATTCGATGTGGCAGTGCTCTTGGAAGTGCCGGAGCGCGTTCTCGAGGAACGATTGATGGCCCGTTGGCAGCATTATGAGTTGCCTCCAGAGGAAATTGCTGCGAAGGTAAATGAGAACGACCTGCCAAACGGTCGTTACGTAACAGCCGAAAGTGGCGGAGAAGACTATCGCCTGAAGAGCGGATGAACGCTTCCCTCCTGAATTCCGTTTTTCGCAGACCCTCATCCGATTGGTCCTTTTGCTTTGAATAGTGATCAATTCGTCTGCTTCACCGAGTATCCTGTTGAATCTGGTACACAATTGGACTGAGGCGTGCCCTGTATACAAGGGCATTTTGCTGATGATTCTGGCGAGCTTTGCCTTCAGTTGCATGGATACCATCGCCAAGCTGATGAGCGCTCACTATGATCCCTTTCAGGTGGTTTGGGCCCGTTATTGTAGTCAAAGTTTTTGGTCCCTGGTGGTCCTGGCCCCGTTTCTCACACGCTTGTTGAAAACTCAGTACCTCAAGCTACAGGTTCTGCGTTCTGGGCTGTTGTTTGGTGCGACCTTAGCCTTCTTCTCAGCGCTGCCCTATCTGAAGCTGGCGGAGCTGTTTGCTATTTTTGAGGTAGCTCCCTTGTTGATCACTTGCCTATCCTTTCTGATTCTCAAGGAAAAAGTCAGCTGGCCACGTTGGGTGGGAGTAACGATCGGTCTGATGGGGGCCTTAATCATTATTCGGCCGGGTACAGAGGTGTTTACGCCCTATGCATTGCTACCAATTCTTGCTGCCAGTTGTTTCGCGGGCTATTCAATAACCACCCGCTTTCTGGGTTCAGAAGAATCGCCCTGGACAAACTTTCTTTATACAGCCTTGATTGGAACGGTCATCGCTTCAGTATTAGTGATTCCCAAGTGGCAACCGATTGCGCCAGAGGATCTACCGATTCTCGCTAGTTTTGGGATCATTGGGGGGATCGGACACCTAATGCTGATCTTTGCTCTTCGATACACCCAAGCATCGATATTGGCGCCTTTCTCCTATTTTGGCCTATTGTACAGCAGTTTCTGGGGATTTTATGTTTTTGACGAGTTACCAGACTTTTTCACTTACTTAGGTGCGTTCGTGATCGTCGCTTCAGGCATTTTTGTCTGGTATCGAGAGAACAAGAAAACCGTGGTTGTGGTGATGCAGGAAGGCTAGGTTCTTAAGAGAAAAGCCTCAGCAAGCTCCAGGGTGCCGGCAGTGTAAGTTTCGGCTACTTCAGTTGCGGTTGGGGTTTCAGCGTGACTACCAATCCAAGCGGTTAGTAACAACCGGCGAAGTATCACCAAAGTGGGAAGCATCTTCGCGTCCTCTTCGCTGAGAGATCTAACACTACGGTATCCCCTGATCCAAGCTTCTTCCAGTTCAGTGATGATTGGTTCGTGTTCGAAAAAGCTGACAGCAGCGGCAAAGTCATAACCAAACCAACCAAAGCCGCAGTCATCAAAATCAATAATCCCCAATCGGTCTCCTTCTACGAGGAGATTGGCGAGTCGCAAATCAGCGTGGATCAATCCGAATCGGTCTGGTCCCTCGCCAAACACATTGAGTTGATGTTTCAATTCCTGACAGGTTTTTTCCAACAGTCGCACCCCATCCTTGGTCAGTTTAGGTGCATCTCGCCAATCACCCCAGTGAGGCTTCTGGCCCACTGTAGTGTCAAAATTCCAAATCTTACGCACAAAGGAAGATGGTCGCTTCCAGGAGCGAACATGGCGATGTAGTCGGGCACTAATGGCCCCAAGCTGCTCAAAGCCAGTGCTCAGCTTCTCAGTTGGAGAAGGTTCAACTCCGGTCATGAAAGCGAAAGCCACCACGAAACGCCGTTTTCCCTCCATTTCGAAGCTTGCCAGATATCTTCCACCTTTGACTGCAAGTGGCTCTGGAGTTTTGACGATTCTGTCTCGGCGTAAGGCGATGATCCAAGCTAGCTCGGACTCGATCTCTTGTTGGGTATGGTAGCCTGGTCGATGTACTCGGAGCACGATCTGGCGTCCAGTGTCGGGCTCTTCTGCACGAAATGTTGCATTCTCCGAAATGGTCAGCAATTCAACGTTGGTTTGGGGATCCAGCCCCCATTCGTCGAGTAACCGAATTGCTCCTTGCCTCAGAGTTTCGATCAATTGAGCGTCATACATTCCTGCCACTACGAACACTTTGCATGAAAAAGGAGAACAGAGCGCATCCCTTCTCAGTCAATGAATAGATTCAACGAAATGCTTGATTTCTTCAAGAATCGTGGTTCGGTCATGAAGCTGTTCGATCCATCGTTTTGGAAAAACACTCGTACCTCCTGCCGCCCCAAGAAGTGCTCCCAATACTGCCCCGCGATGGCAGTTATCCCCACCAACTTCCGCATTGGCTATCAAGGCCCGCTCCGCATCGTTCTGATACTTCGCAAGTAAAAATAGAACCGAGGGAACTGAGTGCTCGATGTAGCAAGCTGGGCTGAAAATTGGACCAATGACATCCTGATCCTGCCAGTTTTTATGATCTGTTTCTTCGAGCAATTTGGGGAGGCGAATTCCGAGTGGCTTGGCTGCTTCCAGGGCCTGATCTCGAATATCTTCAGAGTGTTCTTGCAGCAGCAACTGGTTTAAAAGCTCCATGATGGGCTCTGCATAGTGTTCGAGCTTTGGTGATCGATGAGTCAGTCGAAGTTGGGTGCGAATCGTTAACCAATCCCCCGAGGATTTGACAAGCACCGGAGGGAGTAGGACCAGGCCACCAACCGAAGCCGTGTTGTGATCTTCAGGTCCCGCACATTCCTGAGCTGGCTTGCCCTTGGCCCAGTTGGCGAAAAAATCTCGATGGAAGGACTCGGCGTAGGTGTCCTGATGGGTGTCTGCGGTGGTCATGAAATCAATGTACGCATCCAAAAATCCATCTACTGAGTATTCTGGAATAGAACTTCTGAGTAAGACTCTCAGACATTGAAGGTTCAGAGTGTTTTCACCAGCTCGCAGGGCATGGTGGTAGTGCAGCTTGGGCTTGGCCCAGAATTCCTTACGTCCTTTGAGGATTACATCCCCAACAATACTTCCGTGTTGCTGGCCACGTCCATGACCCCCCGTATTTGAGAGGTGTAGCAAGGAGTTAGGATGAAATTCCTTAGGGGCTTGCATGTCACGAATGGGACCGTAGTCTTGCTGAAGGGCTTTGGTATCGTAGTACCAATGAACAGGCATCGCGAGCGCGTCCCCGATAAACATGCCGAGGAGCATTCCCCGAATTTTTTCTGGTTGGTAAGGATTCATGAAAGTTTGTTGTGATATGGAATTGTTATGCAGAATATTAGAACTTTCGATACAGCTAGACTGATTGCTAGTGACTAATATCTTGGAATTCCCGACCGAACTTCCCAAGATTTTTTTCATTTTGGTTCAATTGATTTTTGAGAAAAGTCGGATAAGTCATGTTTCCAAGTCATCAGAAGAAACTAATCATCAGGTTTTCGAACTTCGCGAATTTCCCCTACTGCATTTTCAAGAAAGTGTGCATGAACAAAGTGTCGAATGTGACTGTTAACTCATTATTTTTACAATCCTATTTGTCAGTAAGTACTTAGTCAGACCAAGAAATTGTTTGACAGAAGCCAAAAAATCAATAAGTTCCCCCCAAACAACCGCAACTATGAGGAGATGAGCACTGGAATCATGAATTTGATTCATAGCTGAAATTTAGAAGGGCTCTCTGCCATAAAGAATCACTGGTTTCTTTTTGCCTCCAATTGAAATCTATCCAACAAATTATTTCCTTCCAAACAGATGTTGACTGTCTTGCTTTCTCCTCGATAACTGCTAGAGAATTTCAGGATTCATCAATTACTCAAAATTAAAGTTTCCCTGTTTCGTAGATTTGTAAATTTCATCTCCGAGACCTCAGTACAAATATAACTCATGAATTCCATCACGAAATCCGAATACGACCAGATTCTAGACAAAGCAGCATCCAATCAGAAGAAGTGGCGTGAAGTTCCTGCTCCGAGAAGAGGGGAATTACTGCGAGTCTTTGGCAATCAATTGCGCGAGTCTCAAGAGGACATCGCCCATTGCATCATGACCGATGCCAAGAAAATTCGGGCAGAAGCGTTGGGAGAGGTACAAGAAGCGATTGACATGTGTGACTTTGCCGTGGGCTTGTCACGTCAATTATATGGGTTGACGATTGCCAGTGAGCGACCGGAGCATAAGCTTCAGGAGGCTTATCATCCACTTGGGGTGATCGGGGTGATCATGGCATTTAACTTTCCCTGCGCAGTTTGGGCTTGGAATCATTGCCTTTCGATTGTCTGTGGAAATAGTGTCGTTTGGAAAGGGTCTCCCAAGGCACGAAACGTCACTGAAGCCTGTAAAAAAGCTTGGGATCAAGCGGTACAAAATTGTATGCCCGGGGAGGGATTCGAAGATCTGTTGCAGCTGATAGACGGACACAAGGAGCAGGCCGAGTGGATAGCTGATGATCCTCGGATCAGTCTGCTCAGCGCGACAGGTTCCACCGAAATGGGAAAAGCTCTGGCTCCGCGGGTTGCCGCAAGACTGGTGAAGGCGCTTTATGAACTCGGTGGAAACAACGGGATGATTGTCAGCCAGCAGGGTAACTTGGATCTTGCGGTTAGAGCGATTGTATTCGGGGCAGTTGGGACTGCTGGTCAACGCTGCACAACTTTACGTCGCCTAATTGTGCAGGAGCAGGTTTACGATGATTTGTTAACCAAACTCAAACCAGCTTATGCCAGTTTGCCAGTGGGTGATCAATTCAAGGCAGATACTCTGGTTGGACCACTGATTGATACTGGGGCGGTTGAAAAGATGCAGTCAGCTCTGTCCTCAGCACGTGAGAAAGGATACATCGTTCATGGTGGTGAATCATTGGGTGATTGTCTAGTGCGTCCGGCTATTGTAGAGGCTTCCAGGCAATGTGAATTGGTTCGAACCGAGACCTTTGCTCCGATCCTTTACGTTTTGAAATATTCCAAGTTGGAGGAAGCGATTCAGCTCCACAATGGGGTTCCCCAGGGCCTGAGCTCCTGTATCTTCACAGACAACCTACGGGAAGCTGAGACCTTCACCTCGGCAGTCGGTTCAGACTGTGGAATTGTCAACGTAAACATCGGTCCCAGCGGTGCAGAAATTGGTGGCGCTTTTGGGGGAGAAAAAGAAACGGGTGGAGGACGAGAATCGGGGTCGGATGCTTGGAAGCAATATATGCGTCGGAGTACGATTACGATCAATTATGGAAAGTCACTTCCCTTGGCTCAAGGTATCAAGTTCGGAGACTGATTGTGTGCCCAAAGGTTTTTACCGTGTCCCAGATATTCAGTTTGATCTACAGAGGATGTACCAGGCCCTCCATTAAGTGGACTCGAGAGTTGCCCGCCAATCTCCCTTGGGTGAGCGTGACATCAACGCCATCTGCTTGACACAGATTCCTGGAAATCCCAACTCGATCACTGGTGGGAATGTTCGCGGTTTGTTCTGGACAAAACCAGATCGTACTGGGGTTGAGGTGCAACGCGATGAACCGATCGACGAGAAGAAGTATTCAGAATTCGTAAAACTGTTTGAAGATACTTACTTTAAAGAGATCTACGACACCTTGATTTCCCGCTACCAGTTGGGTCGAATCCGCCTGCTTTGGAGGCTCCCCCGAACCACTCTGAGTTGGCATCGTGATCCAGAACCGAGGCTACACATTCCGATCATTACCAATCCAGGGGCCCATATGGTGATTGAAGAAGTTAATCATCACATGCCCGCAGACGGTTCTGTTTGGATCACGAACAATACTCGATATCACAATGCCTTCAATGGTGGTGAAGAGGACCGAGTTCATTTGGTAGCGACTGTGTTGGATTGTGATCTGAGCATCTTCGAGCAAAGTTGACGATCTCAGTGTTGTTGATGAGAGTGGGTGTAGATGAATTCGTTGACAGTTTCAAAGAAGTGAACGCTATGAAAGTTTTTCGAAGTGTTTTGCTGTGTATTGGGCTGGGATTTTTGTCTTGGGCAAGCTCTCTTTCAGCTCATGAGGCTTCGAAGATCAACGCGAATAGCCTGTTGCGAGAATACTTTCGCAACGAGACGTTGTCCTACAGCAGTCAGGTAGAAAACCGCTGTGGACGAATTGGACTCCATGCTTGAAACGTTGATCAAATCCTGGTTGAAGAAATTGAGAAGGCTGAGCTACAACCCTTGGCTGAGGAAACAGAGACTTCACTCTCCAGAATCCTAATGGTTACTGAGGTTAGCTGCCTTTTACAGTATCTAGGCAATACAGTCTTCTACCGTACTATCGTCTCTTTCCAGTGGGAGAATGGTAAAGATACAAGTGGTCGGTTGACTTTGGGTCCTGCGGTAAGTTCGATGGTTTTGGGTGATGAGGTGCACAAGCCTCTCCATGCTATCCGAAAGGCTGCTCGGGAAAAGATTAGTGATCTGCTGAATGCCCAGCGTCGACAAGCCGAGTGAGGCATGGTTGTATTGACACAACTTAGGCGTACCGGACGATCAAGACCGAGTGATCGTCAGAAAACTCCGTACTGGTGGAACCCTTGATGGCAGGACAGCTTTCAATCTTACTTGGATCAATAGATTCGATTCGGGCAAACTCTCTCTCCCATGCCGCCACCGTCACTTCATCTGGCAGACTGAAATAGCCGTCTGTAAAGAGTTCAAGGCTCTTGATGGAAGACTTTGGACGAGAAAAACAAAGCATTCCCTCGCCAGCCAGGCTCTTTCCATTCAAAGCCGCATAACCCAGGGGGAGTTCTCCTTGGTTGGCAAAGCTATGCTGCGAAACCACTCCCTTTTTGAGAAAGCTCATCCCTTCTGCTGCTGCAGTGGGAAAATTCAGTTGGATATGCTCTAGCAGTTCTTGCTGTTGGGTATCCGTCAATACTCCCTGCTCGAGAGCCTTGTCCAGTCCGTAATACACCACCTGACGGGTTTGATATTCCAATGCGTCACCTTCCAAGCCCTGTTCGCGCAGAAGTCGGAAGAGCGCCTGGCGAGTGAGAGTGGACACGTGGTCAATTTGTTTGCGCAAGACTATTTCTTCCTGACCATTCAGACGCACACCGCTATCCCCCAGCAGGAAAAAGAGCAACTCTTCGCCAACATCCCAGGCCAGCGCCATTGTGGTTGAAGGTGGTTTGCCTTCTGCTTGTAGTTGGCCTTCCGCAGTTTTCTGTAACAAGACTGCTTCCAGTTGCTCATTGACTTGATGAAGCAGTTCTTCGTCGTGCGCCAATTGCTGAGTGGCCCAAAGGCGACCGACCGCTTCGGCGCAGGTCAATGCCGCAAAGCGTCCGCTGGTAATTCCATCGAGCATTGTTTTGGTCGGATCAGTTGCCCCATCAAACAAGACATAGAGACCTGGCAGGATGAGCAATACATCCTCCCCTGGGGTTTCAAAAGATCGAAACTTGGAACGGTTGAAACAGGAAATTTGCATTTCTTACCTGAAACTAAAATAGAGAGGGCTGTTGGACAGGAGCCAGTTCCTCTGGTTGCAAAGCCAAGGACAACATTGGGGCTTTGAGCAGGGGTTCTAGCTTTGGAAGTGGCCCATTCAGCCAGGCTGTGACTTCATCAGGAGGCAGGAGCAGTGGCATACGATGATGAATCTGGGCACATTGTGGGATGGGATGAGTAGTCAGAGTCACCATACGATTGGTTGAATCCGTCTCTGGAAACCAGATGCCAGCCATAAACAATGGCGATTCATCTGGGGCATGAAAGCGGAATTTCTGCTTCTGACCACTCTTCAAAATCTTCCATTCATACCAACCACTGCAAGGGATTACGCAGCGTCGTGATCGAAACGCCTCACGGAATGTCATCTTGGAAGCAACAGTCTCGGCCTGCGCGTTGATCAGCAGATGCTTGCTCCAGGAAGGTTGAATGCCCCATTGCAAACGGGCTTGGGTGAAGCCTTGGGACTCAGCCTGCAGCGTATCCACCTGCTGTGTGGGTCGTAGATCACGATTCTCTCTACTATCCCACTCGACGCCAAAGCCTGCCTTGACAGCATCACTGATTTTGTTGGGCAGAATGTCGATTCGTCCACACATGGTCCAGTACTCTAAGTCGTCTTTAAATTTAAACGTTTCTCCCAGAGTTCCTCGTAGTAAGGCAGCGCCTCTTGCTCCAACTCAAGATACCGCCCCGTCAACATCTCTCCAAGTGGGCTGGGTGGACCGAATCCCTGGCTGGCCTGAACGTTTTTGTACCAATAGGGGGCCCAGGGACCGTCGTAGGGCTTTTCCCCAGGCTCCCAGCTCAACATCGCATCGTAGTACGGTAATCCAAGGGCCGTACAGATTTGAGGAAAGGCCAGTTCAGGATTTGCCAGCATTTCGTCACTGTCGACAATAATTTTGGTTCTTGGAAAGTCACCTAGTAACTTCCATTGTTCAACCTGTTCCACGATACCAATATCAGCCAACTGTGCTTGGGGCCAGACCTTGGCAAAAGATCGAATGACCTTGCGTGGATGACGAACCCAAAAAATATGGATGGCATCCTTGGCCCACTTCCAGGGCATCTGCACCATGTGGTGTGCCATGTTCTTGAGATACAGTTCCCTATAGCCTTGTTGACAAAATTGCTCAATTTTGGTGATGCAATCTGTCGGAGTGTTGGGAAGTTGCGCTAGAATTTCAGCACGGCCAGGGTGGTCCAGTCCTGTCCGTTGGAGATATGGTCCGTAGCAGGGTTCATCGATCACCACACACCCCGGTCGCTGGGCAAAGCTGTACATCAGCGCTGTGCTGATATTACGTGGACCGGAGACAGCGTGGATCAAACGGGTCTGTGTCATCTGATGGGAGTCAGTAAGTAGTCAGACTTCACTTCCCCCAATTCAAGGCCACTGGATTCAGAGGTCTCAAGATCTCCAACAAGCCAGCTTTTGTTTGTGGATGCAATGCTGGGATCGGATGTCGGCAGAAAGCAGATTGGATGACTGCACCTTCCTCCATCACTACCTTAGTCGCCCGGAATCCGCACTGACGATTCTCAAAGTTGATCGCAGGGAGCACTCTGGCGTAGGCTGAGGCAGCCTGATCCGCTTTCCCAGCAGCAAGGAAGTGCTCAATCACGGGCTTGATCTGATCCGGAATCATGGCGGAGGTCATTGAGCCGGTAGCACCAGCTTGGAGATCAGCCATCAGGGTAATGGCCTCTTCTCCGTCAAAGGGACCTTCAATCGCATCTCCCCCTTGTTCGATCAGTGCGCGCAATTTGTTGGCGGCCTGGGGACACTCGATCTTGAAGAGCTTGACCATCTCAATCTCTCGAGCCATCCGAACGAGGAGAGGAACCGAAAGTTCAACCCCAGACAGTGGAGCGTCCTGAATCATGATTGGGATTCCCACTTCACCGACCTGAGCAAACTGCTCAAAGGTTTGATCGGGAGTGCCCTTGAGGAGTGCTCCGTGATAGGGAGGCATCATCATCACCATCGCTGCACCCAATTCCTTACTGAATCGCGCCCTCTGCAGCACAATGTGGGTGGCATAATGGCTAATGGTAACAATGACGGGAACTCTTCCTGCGACATGTTCCAGGCTGAGTCGGCTCAAGGCTTCTCGTTCTGCATCTGTGATCAGAAACTGTTCCGAGAAGTTTGCCAGGATACAGATGCCATCGACACCTTGATCAATCATACAATCCAGCACACGCTTCATTCCTTCGTAATCTACTTCTCCATTGGGATGAAAAGGAGTGGGGGCGACAGGCCAGATACCAGAATACTTGCTCATTTATGAACCTCAGTAGAATAGTGTTGAAGGGAAACCGTGAGTTTTGAAATGACTTATAATGTAAAAGAAACCAGGAGGCTAGTCTTTCATTTGCTGGAAGAACTTCCTGCAATCAACAGCTAACAGAATCAATCTCTAGAGGAGAATGGCGCAACTCAAAGTGATTTATCAAGGGAATGGAGCCAACCTGGTTGGTAAGGCTTGGCGTTATGGAGCAATGGGCGGAACCTGGGAAGAGGGACCTGTGGAGGGCCAGGTGATCGTCTCACTCCAGGTACAAGATCGTAATTACCAACCTTTGTTAGCTTCTCTGCTAGATGACCCGAATGTCGTTGAGATTTTGGATGACCCTGCAAATTCCACTGAAACAACCTGAGCTAATACAACAACGTCTTCAGAGCGCTGATCAGGCTCTGTCCATCAGCCGGGGTGTTGTAACCTTGAATTGAAATGCGAGCAATACAATGCTCTTTCCAGCGCATGACAGGGATCTCGATTCGAAATTCATCGTAGAGCTGATTCTTGATGTTCATCACATCGCATTCTGGCAGAGGCAGTGAAACCATCTGCATGCCAGCCCTTAGTTCGGGCTCTACCAGAGGATTCAAGCCTGTAATGCCAGACCACTCCTCAGCAATTTCCCAAACCAATTGGTGACAAGCTTTTTTGACTTCTGACCATTGATGTTTTTCCAGAAACTCAATGGCTGCTGGAATTGCCAGCAGAGAGGCTAAATCTCTTGTTCCCTGAAACTCCAATGAATCAATGAATCGAGAATTGCCAAGAGCCCCGTCTCCCTCAGCTTCAGGATTCCAGCCATGACTGACCACGAGTGGCTCAATCAGATGTTGTACTCGAGGATGGACGTGTAAAAAGGCAGATCCCTTCGGAGTAAGCATCCACTTGTGGCAGTTGCCGGAGTAGAAGTCAGCATCCAGTGCGTCTAGCTTTAGCGGGATGTGACCCGGAGCATGAGCACCATCGATGACCGTCCAAATACCACGATCCTTCGCTCGCTGAATCAACTCTTCAATCGGGAAGGTGAGGGCAGTAGCGGAGGTCAAATGGCTGATAAAGAGAACCTTGGTTCGAGGTGTGACCTTTGACCAGATAGCTTCTGTAAAATCTGTGGCAGAAGCCAGCGGGAGAGGAACTTCGACATGAATATACTTGGCGCCTGTCTTGCGAGCAATGAAGTCCCAGGTTTTTTCAAGCGCACCATATTCGTGGTCTGTCGTTAGGACTTCATCCCCTTCGTTCAGAGGTAGTGAACGAGCCACGATGTTCAGCCCTGTGGTGGCGTTGGTCACGCCTACCAGGTTGTTCGGATGTGACCCGACAAAATCTCCAAGGCGTTCCCGTACATTTCGAATTAACTTTAAGCTTCTTCTGTGCTGGTCCATGAAATCAACCGGCTGCTTTTCGAGCTCCAGTTGCCAGTACTGATAGTCTTCAAAAATGGGACGTGGACAGGCCCCAAAAGATCCGTGGTTCAGAAAGACGACATCGTCTCTCAACAGGAAGTGTTCTCGTAGGCCAAGAGCCATAAAGTCTTTCGTGTTTAGTTGTAAAGGTGGCAGGCAGTCCAATGTCCAAGTTTCGCCTCAGTGAACTGGGGAGCTTGAGTAGAACAGTCAATTTGCTTTGATTTTAGAACTTCCTGTTTACGGGGGCAACGCGTGCAGAAGGCACAGCCTTTCGGTGGATTTTCCGGGCTTGGAACCTCACCTTCCAGCAGTACTCGATTTGCCTCGCGCTCTCGTTCTTTTTCAGGATCAGGGATTGGAATCGCAGAAAGCAGGGATTGTGTGTAGGGATGAAGCGGATCTTCGTAAATGGAATTACTATCGGTTAATTCCATGACCTTACCCAAATACATCACAGCCATCCGATCACTGATGTGCCGAACCACTGCTAGATCATGCGCAATGAAGAGATAAGTAAGTTTCAGTTGTTGCTGCAAGTTGCGCATCAGGTTGATAATCTGGGCCTGAATTGAAACGTCCAAGGCGGAGATTGGTTCATCGGCCACAATGAAATCAGGTTGTGCCGCTAGAGCCCGAGCGATTCCAATCCGTTGTCGTTGTCCACCGGAGAACTCGTGTGGATATCGATCGGCAAACTCCCTGGCCAGGCCGACCATCTCTAGGATCTTCTCAACTTCAGCACGGATCTCAGAGCGGGGATGCAATTGATGGATGTACATTGGTTCGCCAATGATGTCGGCGATTTTCATCCTCGGATTCAGCGAGGCATACGGATCTTGATAGATCATCTGAAAGCGATTGCGCATCTTGCGCAAGGCCTTGCCCTTCAACTGCACCAAATCTGTTCCACGATAGTGAACAGTACCGGCTGTGGGCTTGTAGAGTTGCAAGATACTGCGACCTAAGGTGCTTTTGCCGCACCCGCTCTCACCGACAAGTCCGAGTGTCTCCCCTTCAAAAACGTCCAGACTCACATTGTCGACCGCTTTGACCACTCGTTGAGGCCCCTTGAGTACTCCCGAAGCTTGACCAAAGTGCATCGATAAGTTTTTCACTTGGACGATCGGTTCAGTCATGGTTCACAACTTCCCTGCGTGATGACACCAGACCTCGTGAGTGGTCGAGATCGATTGCTGCTCAGGAGGAGTTTGGCAATGATCTGTTTGGTACGAACAGCGCTCGAGAAAAGGACAGGAAGTGGGGTAGTTGATCAGATTGGGAGGAAGTCCTTCAATCGCTTCAAGAGGTTTTTCGGAGCGAGTATCCAACCGGGGCAAAGAATTCAGGAGCCCTCTGCTGTAAGGATGCTGCGGCGTTTTGAAGAGTTGATCAACGGGAGCAAACTCAACGATCTTTCCAGCGTACATCACTGCTACCCGATCTGCCAGACCAGCAACAATTCCTAGATCATGTGTGATCCAGATCACGGACATACCAATCTCTCGACGCAGTTTTTTGACCAGATCAATAATCTGGGCCTGAATGGTCACGTCCAACGCGGTTGTTGGTTCATCGGCAATCAAAACGGATGGCTCACAAGCCAGTCCAGCGGCGATCATGATTCGTTGTCGCATACCCCCGGAAAATTGGTGGGGGTAGTGGCGATAACGTTTCTCTGCTTCCGGAATGCCTACCAGTTCTAACAGTTCAATCGCTCTGCTTTTGGCGACTTTTTCAGAAATCCCCTGATGTTCAATGATCGATTCCTGGATTTGACCGCCGATGCGCAAGACAGGATTCAGGGATGTCATCGGATCCTGAAAAACCATAGCAATTCGATTTCCCCGCAGCTCTCGCATCTCTGCATCACTCAACTGGAGGAGGTCGCGACCTTCAAAGTGAACACTCCCTTGGACTTCGCAATCCCGAGTTGGAATCAGGCGCAGCAGCGAGAGTACCCCAACACTCTT
>JACLAC010014301.1_pt1 | contig 90345 bp, 92 predicted proteins | sample 8027881 | NCBI WGS metagenome assembly JACLAC01 (sample SAMN15725517, study PRJNA655200) | protist metagenome | isolation source: fluorescence activated cell sorting (FACS) single amplified genomes of... | place: Spain: Blaines Bay Microbial Observatory, Mediterranean Sea | collected 2016-01-19
GAAAAACAGGAAAAGGGCACAGCTCTTTCAAAACAAGACATGATTGATTTTCATAAATTTATTCATAGCAAGGGTTGGATGGGATATAACTGGCCTGTTGAATATGGTGGAACTGGCTGGTCTCCGGTGCAAATCTATTTATTTTTAAATGAACTTGCATTAGCTCAATGTCCAACAATATTGCCTTTTGGATTAAGCATGGTTGGCCCAGTTATATACACATTTGGTAACCAAGAACAAAAAGATAGATTTTTGCCCGATATTCTTGAATTCAATACATGGTGGTGCCAAGGTTATTCAGAACCAGGTTCTGGCTCAGATTTAGCATCTCTAAAAACTAAAGCTGTTTTAGATGGCGATCATTATATTGTGAATGGTTCCAAAACTTGGACAACACTTGCTCAAAATGCTGATTGGATTTTTTGTTTAGTAAGAACTGAAACTACTCAGAAAAAACAAGAAGGTATTTCTTTCCTTTTAATCGATATGAATACACCAGGCATCGAGGTTAAGCCTATTATAACTATTGATGGAGATCATGAGGTTAATTCAGTCTTCTTTACTGATGTTAAGGTACCAGCTGATCAATTGATTGGTGAAGAGGGCAAAGGCTGGACTTATGCTAAATTTCTTCTAGCCCATGAAAGATTTGGAATTGCTGGGGTCCCAGTGGTTAAAGTTCAAATTGAAAAATTGAAAAATATTACATCTGAATATAATAATGATGACTTATCAAAAAAAATTGCTGAATTAGAGATTGATCTTGAAGCATTAGAATTTACTGAACTTAGAACCTTGGCTGCAATTGCTGAGGGTGGACATCCAGGCGCAGAGTCATCAATCTTAAAGATACGTGGCACAGAAATTCAACAAAGATTGACTGAGCTTTTTGTCGAAGCTGCTGGTCAATACATTCTTCCATATGAAGGTCCTGATGGTTTTGAGTCAAATAGGACACCAGCTGGTCCAGAGTATGCCAGCCCAGCTGTTGCTCAGTACTTAAACTACAGAAAAACTTCTATCTATGGGGGAAGTAATGAGATTCAAAAAAACATTATTGCTAAAGCTATTTTAGGAGTTTAAAAATGAATTTAAATTATTCTGATGAGCAGAATATGCTTCGTGAACAAGTTCTTAAGTTTTGTGAAACAAGCTATGACTTTATAGATAGAGAAAAAATATTAGATTCTACTTCTGGTTATAGTGAGGATAATTGGAAACAGTTTGCTGAGCTTGGTTGGTTAGCAATTCCATTTAAAGAAGATAATGGTGGTTTTAATTTTGGACCAATTGAACTTACCGTATTATTTGAAGAATTTGGTAAAGCACTCGTAGTTGAACCTTATTTAAGTTCCGTTGTAATGAGTGGTACAGTTTTAGAGGGCTCAAATCATCCAGAAAAAACTTCAATTATTGAAAAAATTATTTCTGGTGAACACCAAGTCTCAGTTGCATATGCTGAACCTAACATTGGTTATAATTTTTTAGATTGTGTAACAGCAGTATCTAAGGATGGAGATGCCTTGAGTCTAAATGGATCTAAGTCATTGGTATTAAATGGTGGTAATGCTGATCAATTTATAGTTCTTGCAACCCATGAAAATTCTTCTGCCTTGGTTCTTGTTGATGCTGATGTGAAGGGTTTATCTGTTCAAAGCTTTAAAACATTAGATGGACATACATGTGGTGAATTAACCTTTGAAAATGTTTCATTAAGTCCTGAATCAATCTTGGCTTTAGGTGATGAGGCTGAAGCATTATTTAATAAAATGTTAGATCTCTCTATCTTGTGTATAAGTGCAGAAGCAGTAGGAGCAATGACATCGTCGTATATGAAGACAGTTCAATATACAAAAGAGCGTGAGCAATTTGCTCAACCCATAAGTAATTTCCAGGTTTTACAGCATCGTATGGTTGATATGTTTATTGAAACTGAGTTAACTAAATCTTTGTTGATTAAGGCTACGCTGCAACTTGATTCGGATGACCCTGAGACAGTGAACACTATATCAGCGCTAAAAGTTCAAGTGGGCAAAGCAGGAAGATTAGTGGGTCAACATGCAGTTCAATTGCATGGTGGAATGGGTGTAAGCAATGAAATGTCAATTGGACACTACTTAAAAAGATTTACTGCCATTGATTCAATGTTTGGTAATACTCAACATCATATTAATAAATATCGAGCAAAATAATTAATGACTGATCTTACTAAAAATCCTGATTTACGTTCTCGAGAAAAAATCGATGACTACTTTGGTGATTGGAAGTGGAGAGAGGGCTTGGCTGAACTTATGGTTCCTATTGTAGGGAGACTTTATCGTCATGGAGTTCATATTATGATCTATGGACAATCCCTTGTTAATAAATCTCCTATAGACATCATGCATGCTCATAGATTTGTTAGGCAGATTGAGGAGAATGAATTAAGTGAACTAGAGACATATCCTCTTTTGGAAAGACTGAGTAAAATGGATTTACCTGATTGCGAAGTGGATATAGGTGAACTTGCAATGAGGTGTTCCTTTTTTCAAGATCTTCAAAATAATCCTGATTCAATAGATGCTTACTTAAACGAACAAATAAGCTTATATGGAAATGAAGCAAGAAGACCAGACCATCCTCAGGACATTGTTCTTTATGGATTTGGCAGAATTGGAAGATTGATGGCAAGAATGCTTGCACAAACTACAGGTCCTGGAAATTATTTTCGTTTAAAAGGAGTCGTTGTTAGAAAAACCGGTGACGACGATTTAATAAAGCGTGCAAGTTTATTAAGAAGAGATTCTGTTCATGGAAGATTTGATGGAACGATCAGGGTTGATCTTGAGAATGAGCTTTTAGTTATTAACGGTAATCCGGTTAAATTTATTTATGCAAACTCGCCTGCGGATATTAATTATTCAGATCTAAATATTAATTCCCCAATTGTGATTGATAATACTGGAATATGGCGTGATGAAGAGTCTTTATCACAGCACCTAACTAGCGGAGCATCAAAAGTCATTCTAACTGCTCCAGCTAAGGGAGATATTAGAAACATAGTCTTTGGAGTAAATGATGTAGCTTTACAAAAAGCAGATCAAATTATTTCAGCTGCTTCTTGTACAACTAATGCCATAGTACCAGTTCTTAAGTTGATCAGCGATCATTATGGTATATCAAATGGGCATATCGAAACTGTGCACTCTTATACAAATGATCAAAATTTAATTGATAATTTTCATAAAGGTGATCGAAGAGGTAGGAGCGCACCTCTGAATATGGTGATCACTTCAACAGGTGCTGTGAAAGCAGTTTCAAAAGCAATTCCAGAACTTAAAGATAAATTAACTGGTAATGCAATTAGAGTTCCAACTCCTAACGTAAGTTTAGCGGTATTGGTTTTGAACTTAGAAAATGCAGTTGATAAAGATGAATTGAATGAATTCTTAAAAAAATCTGCTTTTGCAAGTAAATACAGAGAAATTATTGGATACACTAATTCACCAGAGGCCGTATCTACTGATTTTTACTCAAGTCCATATGCAACAATAATTGACTCTCAAGCTACCATAGCAGACGGCAAACAAATTACTTTATATTGTTGGTACGACAATGAATATGGCTATACTAAGCAAGTCCTCAATCTTACCAAAAAAGTTGCTTCAATAGACCTACCAAGATTTCCTGAAGCAATTGAAGATTCGGTATAGAAACAGCTGATATTTCCATTTATAATTCACCCATCTTTTACTGAAGGGTATTGTGATTAAAACCAAAAAAGGCCTTAATTTACCAATTTCTGGAAATCCATCTTTGGATGTAGATTCATCTACAGCAATTAACTCTGTAGCAATACTTGGAGCAGATTTTATTGGTCTTAAACCAACAATGATGGTTGAAGAAGGTGATGTAGTGCATTTAGGTCAAAAACTATTTGAAAATAAAAAAAATCCAAGCACTTATGTTACGGCTCCATCATCTGGAGTTGTTAAATCAATTAATAGGGGCGAAAAAAGAAGATTCTTATCAATGATTATTGAAACAGATAATTCACTTGATCCCTTAAATTTTGATCTGAATGAATACTCTAGTCCAATTGAATTTATGGTTGATAGTGGTGTTATGGCATATTTTCGAACTAGACCATACAACAGAATGCCTCAACCAAGTGAATTACCATCAGCTATATTTGTTAATGCTTGTGATACAAACCCACTTTCCGTTGATCCCTATGAATTAATCAAGTATGACCAAGATCTTTTCAATATAGGCCTTAAATTTATACAATCTATTGATACTGATATTAAAACTTTTTGCTCATATCAAAATAATAATTTTGACAAATCTGTAGAGGGCGTAAGTTATAATCAATTTGAAGGCCCACATCCAGCTGGATTGGTTGGAACTCATATCCATTTTCTATATCCAGTTGGTCAAAATAGAACAGTCTGGAGTATTTCATGGCAAGAGGTAATTTCTTTAGGGTATCTTCTCCAGAATAATAACTTGCGTTCAGATAAGCATATTTCTATTGGAGGACCTAATACCCATGATCCGAAAATATTAAAAGTAAAATATGGATCAAATCTGTCAGAAGTTACAGCTGGAAAGATTTTAGATAACTCTAGAGTTATCTCAGGTTCTGTCTTAAATGGACATACTGGTGAGAATGTAATGAATTATTTAGGTTCATTTGACAATCAGATTTCTGTTCTTCCAGATGAATCAAATGATATTTTATTTAATTGGGCCATGCCAGGATCAAACCTTCATTCTAAGTTACCAGCTTTCATATCAAGTTGGATTAAGCCAAAAAAATATAATTTCAATGTTTCAATGAATGGAGGGAATAGAGCAATTGTCCCGGTATCTTCATATCAAGAAATCATGCCTTTAAATATATTAATGACTCAACTTTTAAAAAGTTTGGTCACTCTTGATATTGAGCTTGGTGAGAAATTAGGCGTTTTAGAGTTAGCTCCAGAGGATCTAGCTTTAGCTAGCTATGTATGTCCTAGTAAATATGACTATCAATCAATTCTTGATTCTAACTTAGAAAAAATGTATGAGGAATTCAAATGAAAGCTTGGCTTAGATCGGTTAATGAAAGCATTAAGCCTAAATTCATGCCTGGTGGCTCTCAAGCTAAATGGTTTCCAATTTATGATGCTATTGAGAATTTTATATTTTCATCAACACACAAAACAGTTAATCCAATTCATGTAAGAGATTCTATTGATATACAAAGAATTATGGTAATTGTTTGGTTGGCTGCCTTTCCAGCAATGTTTTTTGGAATGTACAACATTGGAAATCAAACTCTAGACTATTTAACACTTGTTGGTTCAGCAAATACGAATGACTGGCATCACGTATTAATTAATTTAGTTGGTTACACAAATGATAGTTTTCTAACAAAAATGTGGATTGGAGCTGTGTATTTTGTTCCAATCTATGCGGTAACTTTTGCAGTTGGTATTCTTTGGGAAATTCTCTTTGCTGTGGTTCGAAAGCATGAAATTAATGAGGGTTTATTTGTTTCATCAATCTTATTTGCTTTAAGTTGCCCACCAGATCTTCCTCTATGGCAAGCTGCAATGGGTATAACTTTTGGAATTGTTATTGGTAAGGAAGTTTTTGGTGGAACTGGTAAAAATTTTCTAAATCCAGCTTTAACTGGTCGAGCATTCCTCTATTTTGCATATCCATCTCAACTATCAGGCGATAAGGTGTGGATAGCAGGCTTATCTGATACTGGTATCACTCCTGAAGGTTTTAGTGGAGCCACACCACTTGGATATGCTGCAGAAGGGGGGTTACAAGGTTTAACTGATAATTTTTCATGGTTCGATGCGTTCTTAGGAAACATTCCTGGATCTGTTGGTGAAACCTCTGTTATTGCAATTGGTATTGCTGCACTAATACTTTTAGCAACTGGCGTTGCCTCGTATAGAATTATTTTAGGCACATTTATTGGGATGATAGTGATGACATCAATTTTAAACATTGTTGGATCAGACACTAATCCAATGTTTCAAGTTCCATGGTACTGGCATTTTGTTATAGGTAGCTTTGCATTTGGATTGGTTTTTATGGCAACTGAACCAGTCTCCGGTTCAGGAACCAATGCTGGTCGCTGGATTTACGGGGCTTTGATTGGTATAACTGTAGTATTGATTCGAGTCATCAACCCGGCTTTCCCAGAAGGTATGATGTTAGCGATTTTATTTGCTAATTTATTTGCTCCAGTAATTGATCATATGGTTGTATCAAATAATATTGCAAAACGTAAGAGGGCTCTTTTATATGAATGATTCAGTTATAAAAACACTTGTAGTTTCATTTTTGGTTTGCTTATTTTGTTCTTTGATTGTTTCATATGCTGCTGTAAGTCTTAGAGATATGCAAAATTTAAATAAACTTAATGATCAAAGAATTAAAATACTCAAAACAGCTGCAATTTTCAATCCAGATGAATCTATTGAATCTCAATTTATGCGCCTTACGCCTAAATTTGTAGACTTTAGTACAGGGGATTTATTGGATTCTTATGGTGATTATGACTTGGATACTTATGATCCAGTATACTTTTCTAAACAGTCTGATCATTCAACTCCAATACCTGCTTCAAAAGATATAGCAATTGTGAAAAATCAAGAAAATATTGGAAAAATATATTTACTCAAAGATTCTTCGAACAGTCTTGAAAAAATTATCCTGCCAATTAGAGGTTATGGTCTTTGGGGAACTTTATTTGGCTACATTGCGATTGATAAGGACTTGAATACCATTAAGGGGCTTGAATTTTATGCCCATAAAGAAACGCCTGGTTTAGGTGCAGAAGTAGATAATCCTAAATGGAAGTCATTGTGGGATGGAAAATCTATCTATAAAGATGGTGAGGTTGAGATTCAAGTGATTAAAGGTAAAGTTGATCCATCAAATCAAATGGCGTCTTATCAAGTGGATGGTCTTTCAGGCGCAACGCTAACTAGTCGAGGTGTTACAAATATGCTGGTTTACTGGTTTGGTGAAAGTGGTTATAAAGAAACATTAAGAAATATTAATTATGACAGTTAAGCAATATAAAGAAATTCTTGCAAAGCCGTTGCTTGAAGAAAATCCCATTACACTGCAAATACTTGGGATATGTTCAGCATTAGCCGTAACAAGTAATCTTTCTGTAACCTTAGTAATGTGCATTGCACTTACAAGCGTTGTGTCCTTTTCTAATCTGTTTATTTCTATCATAAGAAATTACATTCCTAGTAGCGTTAGAATTATTGTTCAAATGACCATCATTGCATCTCTTGTGATTGTAGTGGATGAGCTGCTAAAGGCATATGACTATGAGACAAGTAAAAAATTATCAGTTTTTGTAGGATTAATTATTACAAATTGTATTGTGATGGGAAGAGCTGAAGCATTTGCTATGAAAGAGAAACCATTTATTAGTTTCTTAGATGGTTTAGGAAATGGCCTTGGTTATAGCATTATTTTAATTGCAGTGGCTGTTGTAAGAGAATTATTTGGAGCAGGAACTTTAATGGGTTACGAAATCTTGCCTTTGGCATCCAATGGTGGCTGGTACCCAGCAAATAATCTTTTACTACTTCCTCCCAGTTCATTTATCTTAATAGGGTTAATGATTTGGGGCATCAGAGCATATAAAACAGATCAAATAGAACCCAATGAATATAAGCTTTCTAGTCATTCAACAGCGCCAGATCTATCTAAGAGAGAATTAAATGTTTGAACATTATCTTAGTATCTTTATTACAACTGTTTTTATAGAAAATATAGCTCTATCTGTTTTTTTAGGAATGTGTACATTCATAGCTATATCAAAAAAAATAGATGCAGCATTTGGCTTAGGTATAGCAGTAATAGTAGTTTGTTTAATCACAGTCCCGCTCAATAATCTAATTTATAACTCTATTTTAAAAGATGGAGCCTTAGCATGGGCAGGCCTTCCTGAAGCAAATTTAGAGTTCGTTGGTTTAATTAGCTACATTGGTGTAATTGCTGCAGCTGTACAAATATTAGAAATGTTTTTAGATAGATTTGTGCCTGCACTTTATAACGCATTAGGTGTATTTTTACCGCTAATCACCGTTAATTGTGCCATTCTTGGAGCCTCATTATTTATGATTGAAAAAGATCTGAAATTTGGTGAAAGCGTCGTATATGGTCTTGGTGCTGGTGTTGGCTGGGCAATGGCTATTGTTGTTTTAGCTGGCATTAGAGAAAAATTGAAGTACTCTGATATACCCAATGGCTTGCAAGGTCTTGGTGTTACATTTTTAATAGTAGGTTTAATGAGTTTTGGTTTTATGTCATTCGGGGGAATTTCACTATAGGTAATAATTATGCAGATTGATTTATTTTTAGGTGTTCTTTCATTTACCGGTGTTGTCTTGTTGTTGGTTACCATTATTATTGCGGCAAGGAGCCAGTTAGTCAGTTCTGGCGATGTCACAATTGAGATCAATGGTGATTCATCAAATCCAATCGTTGTTCCGTCAGGGAATAAATTACTTCAAACTTTAGCTGAAAATAAAATATTCCTTTCTTCAGCCTGTGGAGGTGGAGGAACCTGTAGTCAGTGTAAGTGTCAGATAGCCGAAGGTGGTGGATCTATCTTGCCTACAGAAGAGTCTCACTTTAACTCAAAAGAAAAGAAAGATGGATGGAGGCTTTCCTGCCAAGTTGCTGTAAAAAATAATCTAAAAATTACTATTCCTGAAGAGGTTTTCGGTGTCAAAGAATGGGAATGTGAGGTTATTTCTAATGACAATGTAGCAACTTTTATCAAGGAGCTCGTTCTTAAACTTCCAGAAGGTGAAGAGGTTAATTTTAAAGCAGGCGGCTATGTTCAACTTGAAGCTCCTGCATATTCAGACTTAGATTATAAGTCCTTTGATGTTGCTAATGAGTATAGAGAGGATTGGGATAAATTCAAAATATGGGATAACGTTGCAAATAATTCTGAATCAATAATTAGAGCTTATTCAATGGCCAATTATCCTGATGAAAAAGGGGTCCTTAAGTTCAATATTAGAGTAGCAAGCCCCCCACCAGGTTCAACGGATATACCTCCTGGCGTTATGTCATCTTGGACTTTCAATCTTAAGCCTGGTGACAAAGTAAGAGTATTCGGTCCATTTGGAGAATTTTTTGCTAAAAAATCATCTGCTGAAATGGTATTTATTGGCGGTGGTGCAGGCATGGCTCCAATGCGTGCTCACATCTTTGATCAACTTTTAAGAATTAATAGCGATAGAAAAATATCTTTTTGGTATGGTGCTCGAAGCTTAAAAGAAATGTTTTACGTAGATGATTTTAATAAATTAGCTGATACCAATGATAACTTTGATTGGCATGTAGCTTTATCTGATCCACAACCTGAGGATGAATGGGAAGGGCTTACTGGTTTTATACATCAAGTCATTTTTGATCAATATCTCAAATCACATAAAGCTCCAGAAGATTGTGAGTTTTATATGTGTGGGCCGCCTATGATGAATAAAGCATGTATAGATATGCTTATTAATCTAGGAGTTGAACCTGAAAATATCATGCTTGATGATTTTGGCGGCTAACTAACTCTTTGAATCGATTAACCATATCTAAGTTAATTGCTCTTGCAGTTGGACTAACCTGTGTTTTATTAGCATATAATTACAACAATTCTGCTACATATAAAATTTCAGGTCCTATATATGGTACTTATTGGCAATTAGTTTCAACTGAATATATTTCTGATTCATTAAAAAAATCTATAGAAGATGAGTTAGCAAGAATCGACTTAATAGCATCAAATTACAAAAAAAATTCTGAGTTATCTAGAATCAACAATAGCTCAGTAAATCAAAAAATTTTAATTTCATCTGATATGTTTACTCTATTGAGTTTTGCTGAGAGCCTTTTTCAGATCACTAATGGTTTTTATGATGTTACGTTGGGCTCACTAATTATTCAAAAAGGTTTTGGTCCAGAAAAGGCTATGATTGAAAATACCTTACCAGTATCTAAAAAACGATTTGACTTAAATTCTACAAATATACTGATAAAAAATGATAATTTTCAATTTGATTTATCATCAATTGCAAAAGGCTATGCTGTCGATAAAATTGCTCAATTACTTATAAAATCAAGCAGAGAGAATTTTTTATTTGATATCGGAGGTGAAATTATTACTAATGGAACTAAGCACGGTGCTCCTTGGCTGATTGGTATACAAAATCCCTTAAGCTTACAAAATCAATCTATTATGGAAATTTCTAGTTCTGACTTTCTGGCTGTAGCAACATCTGGTGAGTACAGAAACCAAAAAATAAATGACAATGACGAAATTATAAGTCATACCTTCGTTCCTATGACCCAATTATCTATAGCTGATAAATCTTACTCTGTAACAGTAGCTTCAAATAAATCGTCAATGGTTGCAGATGCATGGGCAACTGCTTTAAATGTTCTTGGTCCTGAGGAAGGTATAAGAATTGCAAATGATCAAAATATAGCAGTTTTGTATATAATGCATAAAGATAATATCGTACTTAAATCTAAAACTTGGAATTATAGTGATTGAGTTTTTAACAGTTCTTTTATTAATAACTATTTCTTTTGCCGCAATTGCAATTGGAGTGATTATAAAAGACAAACCCATAACAGGTAGTTGTGGTGGTATGGCAAACTTAGAGGATAGCGCACCCTGCAAAATTTGCGGGCGCACCACCATAGGGGATTGTAAAACTAATTAGAACTGATTCATGGTATTGTCTTTGCCTGAAGCTTTCAGTGCCGCTTCTCCGGCAAAATATTCTTTATGATCATCTCCCATGTCTGAGCCGGCCATATTTTGATGCTTAACACATGCAATACCTTGACGAATTTCTTTTCTTTGAACTCCTTCAACGTAGCCTAGCATTCCTTTCTCTCCAAAATACTCTTTAGCAAGATTATCTGTAGAGAGGGCTGCAGTGTGATATGTAGGAAGTGTAATTAAATGATGGAAAATTCCTGCTTCTCTTGCTGCATCAGACTGAAATGTCTGAATTCTCTTATCAGCCTCGATGCTAAGCTTAGTATTATCATAAGATTCATTCATAAGATCAGCTCTATCATAATCCGACATATTCTTGCCATTATCTTTCATATCATCGAAGACTTGTTGTCTAAAATTAAGAGTCCAGTTAAAAGATGGGCTATTGTTATAAACGAGTTTTGCATTTGGAACTACTTTTTTGATTTCATCCATCATTGCAGCAATTTGTCCTATATGAGGCTTTTCAGTTTCAATCCATATTAAATCAGCACCATTTTGCAAGCTGGTAATAGAATCTAAAATACATCTTGCTTCACCTGTTCCCTCTTTAAACCTATAAAGATTACTAGGTAGTCTTTTGGGCCTCACTACTTTCCCATTTTGATTAATCAACACATCACCATGATTGAGTTCAGCATGATCTAATTCTTCAACGTCAAGAAACGAATTGTACTGATCGCCTAAATCACCAACTTCATGAGTAATAGCAATTTGTTTTGTTAAACCAGCTCCCAATGAGTCCGTTCTTGCAACTATAACCCCATCATCAACGCCTAATTCTAAAAAAGCATACCTAACAGCATTAATCTTTGCCAAGAAGTCAGAGTGAGGAACAGTGACCTTGCCATCCTGATGACCGCATTGCTTTTCATCAGAAACTTGATTTTCAATCTGAATACAGCATGCTCCTGCTTCAATCATTTGTTTAGCCATTAGGTAGGTGGCTTCTTCATTTCCAAATCCAGCATCAATATCAGCAATAATGGGTACTATGTGAGTTTCAAAATTATCAATCTTCTCTTGAATTTTAGATTTGTCTTCATTCGATGCATTATCTAGTTCCCTAAATAATCCTCCAAGCTCTCGAGCATCAGCTTGTCTTAAAAAGGTATAAAGCTCTTTAATTAATGATGCCACAGATGTTTTTTCATGCATTGATTGATCAGGCAAAGGACCGAACTCAGATCTAAGAGCTGCAACCATCCAGCCTGAAAGATAGAGGTATTTTTTATTTGTTGTACCAAAATGTTTTTTTATAGATATAAGTTTTTGCTGGCCAATAAAACCATGCCAACAACCCAAAGACTGAGTATAGGCGGATGTATCCAAATCATATGCATCCATATCTTTTCTCATTAAAGATGCGGTATATTTTGCAATATCAATACCAGACTTAAACTGATTTTGAAGTCGCATTCTCGCAGCATATTCAGGCTTAATTGAATCCCAATTCGAACTACCGAACGCAGGAATTGAATTAAGTTTATCTTTTTCAGATGTAAAATTATTCTTTGACATTGATATACCCCTATATGTATGTAGTGAATTTGAATTTATTAAGGATATATTGTCAATATTTTATATAAATCCATTATTTGTAGTACTTAAAGATGATAATAATTGTAGTTTCACTACAAAATTTACGATTTTGCCAGTTTTGAAGCTATTCCAAGATAATTTAAGGGAGTAAGTTTTTTGAGTTTCTGCTTAGATTCAGTGCTGATGTTTAGGTCATTGATGATTTTAAGGTAGGAATCTTTATCTAGACTTTGACCTCTAGTCTTATTTTTAATCTCCTCATAAGCATTATCATATCCTTCAAGCTTCATAACTATTTGAATTGCTTCAGCCAGAACTTGCCAATTCTTAGATAATTCATTAAGAGCAATCTTTTTATTTGGTTGAATCTTAGTAAGGCCATTCATGCATGAAGTAATACCCAAATAACTATACCCAAAACCAACACCTAGGTTCCTCAGTACTGTTGAATCTGAAAGATCTCTTTGCAGTCGTGATTTAGTTAATTTTTCAGCAAAAAAACTCATCAATGAACTAGATAGACCAAGATTTCCTTCAGAGTTCTCAAAGTCTATTGGGTTTACCTTATGCGGCATAGTGGATGATCCAATCTCACCATCCTTAAGCTTTAACTTGAATATATCATTTGAAATATAAATCCACACATCTTGATTAAGATCAATCAAGATATTATTAATTCTCTGAATACAATGAGAAATTTCAGCTATACCATCGTGTGGTTCAATTTGTGTTGTCATAGGATTCTGATCAACCTTAAATAAGGATAAGAATTTTTTAGTTTTAGAGAGCCAATCGATTCTTGAATCAGATAAATCTAGAGTATGGAAATTTCCAGTAGCCCCACCAAACTTTGCCAAAGGTTTCATATTTTTTAGGATATCTCTTTGCCTTGATAAGCGATGTTGAAATACTTTTATCTCTTTTCCAAGAGTTGAGGGTGAAGCTGCTTGCCCATGTGTTCTAGCTAGCACAGGTATTGATGCCCAAGATTTTGACTTTGTATTTAAATCCTTGATGAGGACATTCAACTTTTTAAGATAAATATCTTTTGCATCTCTAAGTAATACCGCATAAGAAAGGGAATTAATATCTTCACTCGTTAAGGCAAAGTGAACCAAATGTTGATATTTTTTGAGATTAGAATATTTACTCATTTCATCCCTAATAAAATATTCAACGGCTTTAACATCATGATTTGTTCTTGATTCAATAGCCTTTATTTTTTTGGCTGATTTATCATCAAAACTCATTTTAATTTTTAAGAGATTTTTTTTAGATGCAGCAGAAAGCGATTTAAAATTTTTACCACCTTGAGTGGTTAGAAAAATAATCCAATCTATCTCAATTTCAAATCTAGTCTTATTTAAATTAGATTCAGAAAAATTATTTGCTAGTTTAATAATTTTTTGACTATAACGATTATCGAGTGGGGAAATTAATTCTTGGTGTTTCATGATATAAATTATAGCTAGTCTTTTAATGCTTTTGCTATGATGCCACCACCTAAACATTCATTATTCTTATATAAAACTGCTGATTGTCCAGGTGCAATTGCTCTTATCTTTTCAGAAAATAATATCTTCACACCATTATCCATAAAATGTGCAACACATTTGACTGGCTTTCCTCTGTGTCGAACTTGCACTTCACAATCAAGTTGACTTGGAGAATCTGATTTGTTAACCCATTTCATTTCTTCCATTAATAACCCATTACTCATTAAGAGCTCATTGAGCTCTCCTTGGCAGACATAAACTTCATTTAATTCAATACTTTTGTCATATACATACCAAGGTAATTCAGGTTTATCTTTTATACCGCCAACATTTAAGCCTTGTCTCTGTCCTTGAGTAAAAAGAAGTGCTCCTGGATGAGTTCCTACAATATTACCCTCTGAATCCTTGATATTTCCGCTTTCGAATTTAATAAATCTTTTAAGGAAATCTCTTAAATTTCTTTCGCCAACAAAACAAATTCCAACAGAATCCTTTTTATTATGATTGATAAAATTATTTGTTTCGGCAATCTCTCGAACTTCACTTTTATTTAATCCTTCAAGTGGAAAGATACATTTTGCAAATTCTTTACTGGTAACCTCATGAAGAAAATATGTCTGATCTTTATTGAGGTCTTTTGATCTCATCAATACAGAGCGATCATCTTTATGAACAATTTTAGCGTAATGACCAGTTGCAATATGATCAGCTCCAATTTTCAGTGCATAATCTAAAAAAGACTTAAATTTTATTTCTCTATTACACAAAATATCAGGGTTAGGAGTTCTGCCTTTTTCATGCTGAGAAAGAAACTCTTTAAAGACTCTATCCCAATACTCATCACTAAAATTAGCTTTATGTAAGGGAATATCTAGCTGATCACAAACTTTTGATGCATCCGCAAAATCAACCTCAGATGTGCAGACTTCTCCAGGCTCATTTTGCCAATTTTGCATAAATAATCCTTGTACTTTGTAACCCTGTTTTTGCAACAAATAAGCAGCCACAGAAGAATCAACACCACCTGACATTCCTACAACAACTGTTTTATTTATATTTGACATATTTTATCTATAAACCTTAATTTTAAAGGTTTTTTTAGAGTATAATTCATCCAAATTTTACAATATATTTTGTTTGAAAGAGGATAACATGGGTTATAAGCATATAAAGATTCCAAAAGAAGGTTCAAAAATTACATTAAAAGATGGAGCCCTTCAAGTTCCAGATAACCCAATTATCCCATACATTGAAGGTGATGGAATTGGCATCGATATTACCCCGGCAATGATAGATGTTGTTGATAATGCTGTTGAGACTGCATACAAGGGAGCTAAAAAAATATCTTGGATGGAAGTTTATTGTGGTGAAAAATCTACACAAGTTTATGATGCTGATACATGGCTGCCCGATGAAACTATTGAGGCTTTAAAAGAGTATATTGTTAGCATAAAAGGACCTTTAACAACACCGGTTGGGGGAGGGATTAGATCTTTGAATGTATCACTTCGTCAAATTCTTGATCTTTATGTCTGCTTGCGACCAATTAGATATTTTGCAGGAGTTCCTAGTCCAGTTAAAAATCCATCTCATGTTGACATGGTAATCTTTAGAGAGAACTCTGAAGATATTTATGCTGGAGTAGAATTTGAAGCAGGCTCTTCAGAATCAGATGCAATGGTTAAAGTTCTTCAGGAACAATTTGGCGTAACTCAAATAAGATTCCCAGCTGATGTCGGGCTTGGTGTTAAGCCGATATCTAAACAGGGAACGGAGAGGCTTGTTAAACAGGCTCTTGATTATGCCATTAAGAATAACAGATCATCCGTCACGCTTGTTCACAAAGGTAACATCATGAAATTTACCGAAGGTGCTTTTAGGGACTGGGGCTATGAGCTTAGTATGAATTCCTACGATGGAGAGTTATTAGATGGTGGTCCATGGGTAACTATAAAAAATCCAACTACTAAAAAAAATATCATTGTTAAAGATGTTATCTGCGATGCTTTCCTCCAACAAATTCTAACCAGACCTAAAGAATATGATGTTATTGCAACCATGAATCTAAATGGAGATTATGTATCTGATGCTTTGGCTGCTTGCGTTGGAGGCATTGGAATAGCTCCAGGAGCAAACATTGGAGATGACTCAGCATTATTTGAAGCTACACATGGTACAGCGCCTAAATATGCTGGTCAGGATAAAGTTAATCCAGGTTCGTTGATTTTATCAGCAGAAATGATGCTTCGGCATATGGGTTGGGTTGAGGCAGCAGACCTTATAATATCTTCAATGGAAGCAGCGATATCCGACAAGATGGTTACCTATGATTTTGAAAGATTAATGGATGGCGCTAATTTAGTTTCTTGCTCTGGCTTTGCCAAGGAAATGATCAAAAGAATGTGAGGATTTATATGTCTCCAGAATCGACAAACGGTTCAAATGGTATAGGTGATACTGGTACTGTTGTTCTTGAAGATAAACCTGAATTAAAAGAACCCCCAATGTATCAAGTTGTCTTATTAAATGATGACTTCACACCTATGGAATTTGTTGTTTACATACTTCAATCTATATTTGGTTATGAACATGAAAGATCAACGCAAATAATGTTAGCTGTTCATACAAAAGGAAAGGGCGTCTGTGGTATATTTCCTAAAGAGATAGCTGAAATGAAATCTCACGAAATTAATGAGACGGCAAAAGCTCATGAGCATCCTCTCATTAGCGAAATTGAACCTTTAACAGATTAATGTTTAGTAAAGAATTAGAACAATCGATAGCAAACTTATTTGATCAAGCACAAGATCAGAGTCTTGAATATCTAACTATTGAGCATTTACTTTTAATGCTTCTTTCAGATTTTGAAGTTCGACAAGCTCTCGAAACAAACGACGTAAATATAGCTACTTTAAGAGAAAACCTTGAAGATCATGTTAGAGATAATACACCAAACAAGGTTGATACTAAAAAACCTGTTCAACCTACGCTGGGATTCCAAAGAGTTCTTCAAAGAGCTGTTTTTCATGTGCAATCATCAGGTAAAGGTGTCGTAAAGCCTATTAATTTATTAGTTGCTATCTTTTCTGAAAAAGAATCACACTCTGTTTTTTTACTCTCAAAACAAGGCATTGGAAGACTCGATATTGTTTCTTATATTTCCCATGGTAAGCCAGAGGGAGCCCAAGCTGAGACTGATTCTGAATTAACGGATGAAGGGATCGTTACTGAGGCGACGACAACAAATAATGAATTAGAATTTTTAATTGATTTAAATGCTCTTGCTGAATCTAATAAAGTAGATCGGTTGGTAGGGCGCCTAGACGAGGTTGAAAGAATCATACAAATTCTAGCGAGACGCACTAAAAATAATCCTCTTCTCGTTGGTGAATCAGGGGTTGGAAAAACAGCTATAGCCGAAGGTTTAGCACACTTAATTAACTCTAAAGATACACCTGAATTCTTGCATGAATCAAAATTATATTCCTTAGATATAGGAGCATTAGTTGCTGGTACTAAATATAGAGGTGATTTTGAGAAGCGACTTAAATCAGTACTAAAATTCTTAGATGATCAAAATAGTCCTATATTATTTATTGATGAGATTCATACCATTATTGGTGCTGGATCAGCATCTGGTGGAAGTTTAGATGTATCCAACCTATTAAAACCAGCTCTAGGCAAAGGTAAGCTTAGATGTATAGGGTCAACAACATTTCAAGAATATAGAGGCGTTTTCAATCAAAACCAGGCTCTCTCAAGAAGGTTCCAAAAAATTGATGTTTTAGAGCCATCTGTAGATGAATGTATACAAATACTCGATGGGCTTAAGACTAATTATGAAGATCACCACAATGTAAAATATTCTGGTGAATCTATAAATTCAGCTGTTACCTTATCAAAGCGATTTTTAAACGATAGATTCTTACCTGACAAGGCTATAGATTTAATCGATGAAACTGGCGCTTTGTTAAACATCTCAAGAAAAAATTCAAAAAAAATAACTGTAAAACAAATAGATATAGAAAAAACTATTTCAAAAATATCTAAAATTCCTGAACAAACTATATCTAGTCAAGAGTCAATTAATCTTCAGAAATTAGAATCTGATCTCAAAACTGTTATTTTTGGTCAAGATACAGCTATCAAGAGCCTGGTTAACGCCATTAAATTATCCAGAGCAGGGCTTAGAGATGACAATAAGACCATTGGATCCTTTTTGTTTGCTGGCCCAACTGGAGTAGGTAAGACTGAAATTACTACTCAATTAGCAAACATGATGGGTATTGAGCTTGTAAGATTTGATATGTCAGAGTACATGGAAAGGCATACAGTATCGAGACTTATTGGAGCGCCTCCAGGCTATGTGGGGTTCGATCAAGGAGGTTTATTAACTGAGGCGGTTGTTCAAAATCCACATTGTGTTCTATTGCTTGATGAGATAGAAAAGGCACATCCTGATATCTTTAATTTGCTGCTTCAAATCATGGATTCTGGCGTCTTAACTGATAATAATGGACGAAAAGCAGACTTTAGGAACGTTATTGTGGTCATGACGACTAATGCAGGTGCTGATTTGTTAGAAAAGAAAAGTATTGGCTTCAGCGATCAATCCAATGAATCTGATGCATTGTTATCTCTGAAGAAACTATTTTCTCCTGAATTTAGAAATAGGCTAGATGAAATTATTCAGTTCAACTATCTACCAATGAAAGTCATCCTATCAATTGTAGATAAATTCCTTACCAAGCTTCAAGCTCAACTTGATGCTAGAAATGTAGAGTTAATTTATTCTAAAAAAGTTTTAAACTGGATAGCCGAAAATGGCTATAACAAAGAAATGGGCGCAAGACCTATGGAGAGATTTATTACTAATAAAATTAAGAAACCCTTGGTTGATAAGGTTTTATTTGGTGAGCTCAGTAAGGGTGGTCAAATCAAAGTTGATTTAGTTGCTAATGAAGTAAAATTTAGCGCTAAGAAAAAAACAGCTAAATCTAAAGCCTAGCGACCTCTAAAAGTAATTCTTCCTTTTGTTAGATCGTATGGTGTCATCTCAATTTTAACTTTATCACCAGTTAGGATCCTGATGTAATGCTTACGCATTTTACCCGATATATGGGCTTCAATTATGTGATCGTTTTCTAATTTAACTTTGAAAGTAGTATTAGGAAGGGTTTCAATGACTTCACCTTCAAATTCTAGATTATCTTCTTTTGCCATGTGCTTATTTTAACCTATATATATGCATATTAAGTATTTAGAATTGATTTAATAGATATCTTTAATTTAACATAATATATATTATGCGAAGTAATATGATGCATTAGTAGATTGTCCTTATAAGATCCCTTCTGCTGGCACACAATAATATTTAATTGAAATACTATAAAATATCATTCTTATCTATAGAATCTTGCTTTATTTTAAAAGGTTGAGGATTACCATTTATAAAATCAATTATAAGTTGCGCATATTCTGGCCCCGCCTCTTCCTGTATAAAATGTCCCGGTCCTTCAATAATAATTTCTTGAGCTGACGGGATTCTCTTTAACATTTCTACCATTCTAGGGTTATTACCAGTAACTGGGTCATTATCACTGTTAGCAATTAAAAAGGGCTTTTCCCATTTTTCAAAAACATCTCTATAAGCTTTTTCATTTTTTCTTAACTCGCTAGGAATTAAATATGGAAAAATTTGTGCACCAGCTTTATAGGTGGCATTAGGATAAGGTGCCTCATACCCTGCTCTTTCAGCATCACTAACATTACCTAGGGTTTGCATGACCCCGCCAACATCAATATTATCTGTATATCTTGAATATCTAATCCAGGCTGAAAATCCATCGCCACCAATAAACTCTTCCCATGTAGCTGGACCTTGGAACCAAATACCTAATTTAAACAGTGGGTAACTAATTAAAGACATCAAATCTCTAAAAAAACCTCTTCCAGGGGCTATCAAGCTTGTATTGGATGCAATAATTCTTGAGAATCTATCAGGTTCCTCAGCTATAACTCTAAGACCAACTAAACCACCCCAATCATGAACATGAGCTGTAATATTATCTAAATTAAGCTCAATAACCAGTTGTGTCATCTTATCTACATGCATTTCATGAGAATAATCTTCTATTGATACGTACTTATCAGATTTTCCAAATCCAACCATATCAGGAGCTATAACCCTGTACCCTGCTTTAGTAAGAGTAGGAATCATTTTTCTAAATAGATAACTCCATGCTGGCTCACCATGCAGTAAATATATAACTTCACCGTTTTTAGGGCCTTCATCTAAATAGTGAATACGAGTATCTCCAATTGTTAAATAATTGGATTCAAATGGATAGTCTTTTATATCTACGAAACGCTCTTCAGGTGTTCTTAATATTCCTGGAGCAACTAAATTAAACCTTTCATAATTAATATTTACATCTGAATTTCTTGAGTAATTAAAAAGACCTAGAAATATGATTAAGACAAAAAATAGAATTGAAAAGACTTTATTCATCAACTTAGCTCCAGGATTAGGGTTGCCTAATTTGATCTACCATTATGTAAATCTCTTCCGGTGGTTTAGAAAAGAAATAAGAAATAATAATAGCAACAATAAAATTTATAATCATTCCTATGAAACCAAATCCTTCAGGGGATACTCCTAAAAACCAGTTATCAGAAGAATTCAAATTAACATTTATAAACTTATAATTAATTATATAGGCAGCGGTAATAACTAAGCCAGAAACCATTCCTGCTATTGCACCCTCCTTATTTAATCTTTTATAAAATATTCCCATTACCAAGGCAGGAAATATTGTTGCTGCAGCTAATCCGAAGGCAAATGCTACAACTTGCGCTACAAATCCAGGAGGATATATTCCAAAAAGTCCAGCTATAAATATTGCAACAGCTGCGGAACAGCGCGCATAAAACAGTTCTTGCTTTTCAGTTATTTGTGGCATAAAAGTTTTCTTTAGAAGATCATGTGAGATTGAGGCAGATATCACTAGCAACAAACCAGCTGCAGTTGATAATGCTGCAGCTAAAGCGCCTGCTGCTACCAATGCAACAACCCAACCTGGTAATTGAGCTATCTCAGGGTTAGCTAAAACCATGATGTCTCTATCAATATAAACCTCATTAGAATTTGTTAAATCTGGATTATTATTTACCAGCCTTTCACCAGAGAGCCCTCTTCCATTATCAAAATTAGGTTTTACTCCCTCTAATGCATTACCGGATGAGTATTGAATGAGTTCATCATTATTTTTATCTTTCCAAGCAATTAATCCAATATTTTCCCAATTTTTAAACCAACTCGGTGCTTCTTTGTATTGAACCTCCTGCACAGAATCAATGAAGTTCATTCGAGCGAATGCAGAAACTGCAGGAGCAGTTGAATACAAAATAGCAATAAATATCAAAGCATATCCAGCTGATTTTCTAGCATCACTTACCTTTGGAACTGTAAAAAATCTAACAATCACATGCGGTAAACCAGCTGTTCCAAACATCAAAGCAGCAGTAATACAAAAAATATCAATATTAGATTTGCTATTTTCCGTATAAGCATTAAATCCAAGCTCAGTCGTGACTTTATCTAATTTATCTAATAAGTACACATCGCTATTAACAAGCGTGTCTCCAAAACCTAATTGAGGAATCGGATTGCCAGTCATGAGGATAGATATAAATATTGCTGGAACTAAATAAGCAAAAATTAACACACAATACTGTGCTACTTGAGTGTATGTAATGCCTTTCATACCACCTAAGACTGCATAAAAAAATACTATGCACATACCAATAATTACACCTAGATTAATATCAACCTCAAGAAATCTAGAGAATACAATGCCAACACCTCTCATTTGACCCGCTACGTAAGTAAATGAAACAAATATTAAACATACAACTGCAACCAGTCTTGCTGCATTTGAATAATATCTTTCGCCAATAAAATCAGGTACTGTATATTGCCCAAACTTTCTTAAGTATGGAGCAAGCAATAAAGCCAAAAGAACATATCCACCCGTCCAGCCCATTAAATAGACTGAACCATCTTTACCAAGAAAAGCTATTAGCCCAGCCATGGAAATAAATGAAGCGGCTGACATCCAATCAGCAGCTGTTGCCATTCCATTTGCAACAGGGTGAACGCCCTTGCCTGCAATATAAAATTCATTTGTTGATGAAGCCCGAGATAAAATAGCGATGCCAATATACAAAGCAAAGGAAAGGCCTACAAAAATATAAGTGAGAATCTGAGAATCCATATTAGTTAGAGATTTTCATCAGATTTATCTTGATATTTTTTGTCTAATTTATTCATTAAATGTATGTAAATAAAAATTAACAATACAAAGAAATAAATACTTCCTTGTTGGGCAAACCAAAAACCAAGTTTAAATCCACCAATTTGAAATTGATCAAAAAAATCGGACCAAATAATTCCAAAACCAAATGACACAAGAAACCAGATGCTAAGTAATACAGATAAGATTTTTAAGTTATCTAGCCAATAATTTCTTTTCATGAATGTATTATAACCCTCAAAAAAAAGAAACCCGCTAATGCGGGTTTCATATTATTCATCTTAAAATTAGTAAACTTTTTTTATCATCGAATGTTGAATTTGAACTTCTCCATCTATGTGTAATGATGCGTCAACTCTTACATCATCTGTTGAATTAAAAGTCCACCCCATAGATTTTACAAAATTATGATGCTCTGGATGGTACCCAGGCGTAGGATCAGATTTAAGTTGAATAGAGTTTGCATCTATTGATTCAACTGTAAACATAGGCTCAGTTCCCAAAGCACAGTAATGCTTAATTACTAACTCACCGTCTTTGTCTGAGTATGTGGTAAACATTTCAACCCCATCTTCTATGAGAGTTTCTACGATAGAGTTGCCATTTGAAACAAGTCTAAATTCTGAGGATGTATCAACCACAGCTCCTGATTGTTGATATAACTTCCCTTCCCACTTCCCAAGCATTCTTTTCATTTGAACGAATGCAGCGCTTTGTTCGATTTTGCCCATGCTGACATCACCAATATAGGTTTCTTCAGCATTAATATTTATTGATACTGATGATATCAAGATTACAAAAAATAATGTATTTATAAATTTCATAGTTAACTCCTTAATTTATATATTTTAACTTAGAAAAATTGAAGTCGTCTATGAAGAAGATTTTTCTAAAATATGAATGCCGCAAGCACTACCTAAACCGATAACATGAGCAAGACCGATGTTAGGATTTTTAATCTGTCTTTCTCCTGCCTCGCCTCTTAATTGAGTACAGATTTCATATAAATTAGCTACCCCTGTTGCGCCTGTTGGATGGCCTTTGGCTAGTAATCCTCCAGATAAATTGACGGGCAGCTTTCCATCAATGGCGAAATAACCTTCATCAACTAATTTACCAGCTTCTTCATCTTTACATAGACCTAAGTTTCCATAATGGAGCATCTCGGCTGATGCAAAACAATCATGTAATTCAACCAAATCAATATCTTCTGGGCCTAAACCTGCCATTTCATAAGCTTGATTTGCTGCATTTTTTGTAAGAGTATTGATATTAGGCATAGCAAGATTTCTATCATCATAAGGATCACTAGTTAAAATAGAAGCTTTGACTTTTATCGAACGCTTCATACCAAGCTCTTTTGCTTTTTTTGCTGATACAAGAACTGCAGCGGCTGATCCATCGACATTAGCAGAGCACATTAATTTAGTATTTGGATATGCAATCATTTCAGATGACATAACTTCCTCTAGAGGTGTTTCAATTTGGTATCGTGATTTTGGATTCATTGTTGAATGGTGGTGATTTTTTACAGAAATTTTTGCAAACTGCTCAAAGGTAGTTCCATAATTTCTTGAATGCTCCATTCCAGCTTCAGCAAAAATTGCTGGCATTGTTTGAGATCCAAGCAACCCTTCAATAGGAATACCAATTTCTCCTGTATCACCTCCAAGAAGACCAGTACCCATTTTTTCTACACCCGAAACAAGCACAACATCATATAAACCAGCTTTGATTGACATCCAGCCCTCTCTAAAGGCTGTCGCACCAGTTGCGCAAGCATTAGTACAATTCACTATAGGTATGCCAGTTTGACCAACCAGCTGCAATGTTTTTTGACCAACCATTCTATTAATTTCTTTAATATTGCCGCAATAAAAAGCTTCAATATTACCCATATTTAAATTTGCATCATCAAGAGCGAGCAAAATAGATTCTGAGGCAAGTTCTGGAACTGACAGGTTAGGAAATCGACCAAATTTAATCATATCGATACCTTGAATATAAACATCATTAGTCATTTTTTACCCACCAACTGCTTTAGGATATTTGTTAACAATTTCAATATTTTTTCCATAAAATTCATTAAAATATTGCTCTTTTAAAAGTTTAGCCTTTTCAATGTTTGATTCTTTGACAATGTCATAACCCTTAATGTGATCTGGCAATAAAGCGATTTTTACTGCAGCATTATAATTTTCAGTATTAATATTTGTTGCTATTTCTGCAAGCATTGATTCATATTCCAAGATAAGTCCTCTTTCTATTTTTCTGTGACCTGACAGACCAAATATATCAAGTGGAGTTCCCCTCAGAAACTTAAAATGTTTCATTATTGCGAATAGATAATAAGTGAATGAAGGTAGTTTACGTTTAGGATATCTGCCAGTAATCTTATCTCGACCACCAAATACAGGGGGCGCTAAGGAATATTCAATTTTATAGTTACCCTCTAGTTTATCATCGAGATATTTTTTTATTTCATCTCCAGTATGAAGTCTTGCGACCTCATACTCGTCCTTGTATGCCATGAGCTTAAAATAAAATTTAGCAGCAGCTATAGAAAGATCATCACGATTATTAGGTATAGATTCATCAATTTTAATTATTTTATGAATTAAAGATTTATACTTTTCGGCATATTTAACATTTTGGTAAGATATTAAAAAATTATATCTATCATCAATGATTGAGCTCAAGGACTCTGAATTCTCTATAGATTTATTTTCTGTAGAAGTAATTTTTTCAAGCTTGTTAATATCTATTGCTGCAAGTCTTCCCCAATAGATACTTTCTTTATTCATATCTATTGAGACCCCATTTAACTCAATAGCTCTTTCGATAGCTGATATAGAGATGGGAAAAAGACCTTTTTGAATTGCATAACCAACTAAAAATAGGTTCGCAGCAATCGAATTGCCCATTAGGGATGTTGCAAATTTAGTTGCGTTTACAATATGTATTAGCTCTGGTGAAGCTATCTCCTTTAAACCTTTTATCATTCTTGCAGAGGATAAATCAAGGTCTGGATTACTTGCAAAATTACTGGTAGGCGCAACATGACTATTGATAACCATATTTGTATGCTTTTTATTAATTTTGGATATGGATTCTATTCCTGTTGTAACAACTATGTCACACCCTATGATTAAGTCCGCAGAGCCACTAGCTATTCTTGTTGAATGAAGATCAGATGGAGAATTAGCCACTCTTAAATGACTAGTTACTGGCCCGTTTCTTTGTGCTAATCCTGCAACATCTAAAGTAGATGCGCCTTTATTTTCTAGATGGGCAGCTGTTCCAATAATTGCACCAAGAGTGATTACTCCAGATCCGCCTATTCCTGTTAGCAAGATATTAAATGGCTTATTTAAATCACAAACAATTGGAGCAGGTAAATCTTCATTTTGGTATTTTGGGGCGTCATTCTGTTTGTGTATATTGCCTTTTTTCTTTAACGTTCCTCCAGTGATAGTTAAAAAACTAGGACAATAGCCTTTTGTGCATGAGTAATCTTTATTACAAGCTGATTGATTGATTTCTCTCTTTCTTCCAAATTTTGATTCGTGAGGTTCGATGGCTATGCAATTTGACTGAGCTCCGCAATCTCCGCATCCTTCGCAAACCAATGGATTAATAAATATTCTCTTGTTAGGTTCTTCAGCTAGGCCTCTTTTTCGTCTTCTTCTTAGTTCTGTTGCACAATATTGATCATACAAAATAACTGTTACTCCTTTGATCTCTCTTAGCTCCCTTTGAACCTTATCTAATTGATCTCTTTGATATATTTTTACACCTGGAGCAAAGGAACTATCGGCTGGATATTTTTCAGGATAGTCAGTCATTACAACCACTTTTTTTGCGCCTTCGGAATGTACTTGCCAACTAAGATTATCAACCTGAACTTTGCCACTAATTTCCTGCCCTCCAGTCATAGCAATTGCATCATTTACTAAAATTTTGAAGGTAATATTTGCTTTAGATGCTATCGCAGCTCTTAATGCTAAAATTCCAGAGTGATAATATGTTCCATCACCAAGATTTTGAAAAATGTGATCTGTTTCAGTGAAAGGAGCAATACCCGTCCACATTACGCCCTCGCCTCCCATTTGACCCAGATTATAAGTTTTCCTTTCTGGCATAAAAGTAGCCATTCCATGACAGCCAATACCTCCAAATGCAAAGCTATCATCAGGCACTTTGGTTGATGTATTGTGAGGACATCCTGCACAGAAACTTGGCAACCTAAATAGATCAGACACTGGCGCTGAATTAATATTTGCGAGCAGAGTTTCAATTTCCTGAACTTTTGAATCTAGATCTATATCTAAAGAAAGGCCCTTAATTCTCTTGGCAATAATCAAGGCTATTTGGCTGGGAGATAATTCACCCTCTGAAGGCACCAAGTCATTGCCAAATTCATCTTTTTTACCAATTATTAACGGTCTATTTTTTGCGTTAAATAGATATTTCATTAGTTGATCTTCAACAATCGGTCTTTTTTCTTCTACAACGAGAACTTCTACATTTCCATCAACAAAATTAGTAATGTTTTTAGGTTCAAGAGGCCAAACCATGCCAACTTTGTATAGAGAAATTCCAAGTTTTGAACATAGTATTTCAGTTAATCCTAGTTCATCAAGTGACTGTCTTACATCCAAATAGGCCTTTCCACTAGTTACTATTGCAAGTTTTTTTTGACCTTGAAAAATTACCTTATCTATAGAATTTACTCTTGCAAACGCTTGAGCAGCAGGCAATCTTTGTTTGTATAATCTTGTTTCGGACATTGCAGGCATGAAACCCCATTGCAGATGCAAGTCACTCTCTTCTTCAGGCATATCTGGCAAGACAGGATTAAACCTTTTTAACCCGATATCAACCGAAGCCGCACTTTCAACGGTATCTGTTATACATTTCATCCCTATCCAACAACCTGAATAGCGAGACATTGCAATTCCCATTAAACCGAAATCAATATAGTCCTGAACAGTTGCAGGATTTAAAATTGGCATTCCAAAATGGATAAACGCATGATCACTCTGATGAGCTGTAGTTGATGACTTGGCTGCATGATCATCCCCAGCCAATGCCAAAACCCCACCATGTTTTGAAGAACCAGCATAATTACCATGTTTTAATGCATCCCCAGATCTATCCACTCCAGGCCCTTTTCCAAACCAAATCCCAAAAACGCCATCATACTTAGGATTATCAACCAAAGTAGTTTGCTGAGTTCCATGAAGTGCAGTAGCAGCAAGATCTTCGTTAATACCTGGTTGGAAAACAATTTCCTTGTCCTTAAGAAAATTTGATGCTTGATGCAAAGCATGATCATAACCACCTAGGGGTGAACCAGGATAGCCAGATATGAAACCTGCAGTATTTAAGTTCTTTAATTCATCAATTTTTTTTTGAATTAATGGAAGTTTTACCAAAGCCTGGGTTCCTGATAAAAATACTCTACCCTCATCAAATAGATATTTATCATCAAGAGAATAATCTAGATCAACTTTAGACATTATTCTGTATTCATTAATTCTATTAAATTACCATCAGGATCTGATATTAAGGCAACTCTCACTCCCGGTCTAAGATCGATCCCTTCATTGATAATATTGATATTATTTACTTTACAAGCATCTAAGATTTCATCAAGGTTGCTAAGGTTTATCGTTATATAGCGAATACCGTTTGAAGTAGAAAAATCCCCAGTAGGGTTAATGTTTGATGGGCTACTCTCTAGAACAAGTATTTTTATGTAACCTGCCCCATAGCTTAATTTATTAACAACCCCAATTCCTGGAAATGGAATTTCAATTTCTTTATCAAAACCTAATACCTCTTGATAAAAATGAAGCATCTCAAAATCATTGGTAGTAACAATACCAATGTCTATTGTATTAGAGGTGAAATTAATTTTTGCCGTCATCGGCATTCTCTTCAAGATTTGAACTTACGTCAGCTATAGAATCCATTATTCCATGATGACCCCAAATATCTCCCTCAACAAATTGTTTTGGAATCCACTTATCATCATCATGAATATTGACAGTTTCAGCACCTATTTCTATGTCCCATCCATTTGGTCCTTTGATGTAAACGCTAGTTGTTAAATCATTAATATGTTTCCCAAGAGTGGAACTAATTTCAACCCCAGCAGCATTAATTCTATCTAACGCTCTACCAACACTATCTATTGAATCAACTTGAAACATAATATGATGCATCCCATTTGCTTCTCCAAATTTAGACAATGCCATACTGTGATGTCTAGGATTGCATCGCATAAACCATGCGCCATCACCGCCTTCGAAACTTATATAATCTGTAAGTTTGAAACCAAGAATTTTTGTATAAAAATCATAAGTTTGCTCCCTATTTGAAGCTAAAATCATTAAATGGCCTAATCCCAAATGACTAGCAACAAAAGTTTGATTTGGAATAGGCGATAAAAACTTATAATCTAAAGTTGGCTCATAATAAATTTCAACCGGGTTGCCTGAAGGATCGCTAAATTTAATTAAGCCTCCTACCCCTCTTGACTTAGCATCTTCATCAGAACCGTCAAGAACATCAATTTTATTCTCTAGTAAGTGTTTTTTTGCTTCATCAAGTTTTGTTACATTATCAACTTCAAAGCCAATATATAAAATACCGTGATTATTATCATCTTGATGAATACCAATTCGCCATTGATACTCATCTAGCTTTAAATAGACAGATCCATCATCTGCAACCCCTTTTCCACCACTGGCAATCTCAAAATTTGGATCCTGTGGAAAGCCCCAGCTCTCTCCAGGGACTGCGCGGGCAGGCATCATACCTATAATTTCTGTACCAAATTTAAGCCATTCCTGTGGGTCTTTTGCACCAAAACCAATATAGCCTAAGGACTTAATTTCCATGATTTTACTCCCTTAAATCATTACTATTAACAAGTGTTTTTAATAAGTTTCTCTCGTTATTTATAGCACTTTGTACATTTTCTTCCAAATTTGGTTGAAATGCTTTTTTTGCAGCGATTAAAGTACTGATATGGGTTTCTGAAAACGACAACACAATTTTATTAATTTCATTGGTAATGCTGGATTCATTTACTACTTTGTTAATGAGACCTATTTCATATGCTTGCTCAGCATTTAAGTTCGCATTGGTTAATATAATTTCTTGCGCTTTATTTTTTCCAACCAAGGAAGGCAAATAATAGGTGCTTGCTAAGCCAGGAAGAATTCCTAACCTTAAAAATGGAAAGGATATTTTAGTGTTAGTTTCAGCTATCCTGATATCAAAAGGCAAAACCATTGTTATTCCTATTCCAACACATGATCCATGAAGCCCTGCAATTAATATCTTATTAGATTGAGCAAGCTCCAATGCAAATGATTTTATAAATTCATCTTCACCTATCTTTAAACCAGATTTACTTAATTTATTTCCAATTAAATAATCTTTATCAGCGCCTGCGCAAAAAGATGTGCCATTACCTGAAAAACTTATAACTTTTATATTTTTATCTGAGTTAGCTTGTCTATATGCATCAATTATTTCATCTCCCATATCAGGAGTATAAGCATTAAGTTTTTGAGGCCTATTTAACTGAATATTAGCTTGTGAACCATCTATATCGAATAGAATTTGATCGTAATTATTCATTTGAATTATAGGGTTTCCACTTAGGCGATCTTTTTTCTACAAAAGCTTTTGTGCCTTCCTCAAAATCAGGATGTATTTGTTGCTCAGAAATTAAGTTCCATGCATTCTGCAAAGCATCATGTAGACCGGTTTCTTGAGATTGCCATATAGCTTTCTTTGTTTTTGCTAAAGCAGAAGGTGAATGTATTTTAATTTTATTTGCTATTTCAATTGCCCTAGTCATCAAGTTTTCCTTTTTAGTAATTTCACTAATCAAGCCTATGTTTTTTGCTTCATCAGCATCAATCTTCTCACCCCCACCAATTAAAGACATTCTTAAAACTCTCTCTAAGGGAATTTTTCTACTTAGACTTACTGGTTCAAGACCAGCAACCAATCCAACTTTTACATGAGTATCAAAGAATGTTGCATTATCAGATGCTATGACAATATCACTATCAGCAACAAAATGAAGACCTCCACCACAAGCAATTCCATTAACTGCACATATAACAGGTTTCCATATATTATTTTGTAGTGATGTCCATTTAATTGATTCCAGTGAAGCCATGCCAGCATCACCATCCATATCAGGAAGATCAGCTAAATCAGCTCCCACACAAAATGATTTATCTCCAAATCCAGAAATTATCGCGACAATAGCTGAATTATCTTCATTAAACATTTTCCACATTTCAGGCAATTCTTTAGACATCAATGAATTAACTGCGTTTAATTGATTTGGCCTCTTTAAAATAATATGAGCGATGTCATCATCAACCTGATAATCTATTGTTGAAAAAATCAAATTACACCTCTATTTAAAAAAATCTTCTTCTATTTGTTTTTCAAGATAGGATTCATCCCACATGAAGTTTTGTAAATGCTTTGCTCTTTTAAAAAATAATTGAGGGTCCGCCTCTACCGTAAAACCCATACCACCAAAAATTTGAATTGTAGTTGCAGAAATATCCCGAAATGATCTGCATGCTTGAAGTTTTGATAAGGCTGCTAATGATTTCACGTTAATATTTTCATCGAATGACCAAGCAGCTTGGTAAGTCATCAATTTATTCGCTTCCACCTCTACAAAACCATCAGCTAAATAATGAGCTATTGATTGAAAAGTGCCTATTTGCTGACCAAATGCTTCTCTTTCTAGCGAATAATCTCTTCCAATATATAAAGATCTTTCAGACCCTCCAGCTGCTTCAGCTGAAATCAATATTTGCGAGATATAAGAAATTTCATGCCATACATCCCAAAAATTTTTCTTCTGAATTAAATTCACGTCTTCAATTTCTACATTTTTAAATATTACTTCGTACATGCTAGTTTTAGCATGATTTTCTTGATATTTAAGTGTGATGCCTGCTTGTTCTGAGTCTATTATTGCTGCAATTATTTCGTCATCATTCTTGCATAAGAGTAATATTTTATTTGCCTCTGATGCATAAGGAACCATATGCTTTTTTCCATTTATAAGATATTTTTTAGCTTTTTTAGTAAGAGTTAAATTAATTCCATTTTTATAGAAAGACGAGCCCTCTTCTAGCCAAGCCAGACTAATGATTAATTCTCCAGATGCTATAGATGGCAGGATTTCCTCTTTTTGAATGTCTGAGCCAAGTTTATTAATTAAATATGGGCAGATAATTGAACTCGTTAAATGTGGAGATAATGCTAGTGCACGACCAAATTCCTCATAAACAATTGACTGATCTAATAATCCCATTTCTGATCCACCAAATTTAATAGGTATATTGATGCCTGTTAACCCAAGATTAACTAACTGATTCCAAAATTCTCCTGAAAAACCTTTTTTTGTATCTTCAATTTCTCTAAGTATTTCTAATTTACAATAATCTGCGCATACTTTTTCAATAGTATTTTTAAGCAACATTTGTTGCTGAGACAATTGAAGTTCCATCTGTATCTAATTATTATTTCTAAATAAGACTTTTATATTAAACTTTGGGTATAGGTAACGCAATAATCACAATGATGGATAAAAATACATTAGAAATTAAAGATAAGCTTATAAGTTATGCAACTTCTTTGGATGCTAGAGATTGGGTTGCATTGAATTCTGTTTTTGATAAATCTGCAACTGCTGAATACGGTAGTGATTCTATAGGTTTGAAAATTAAATCGTCATCAAGAAATGAAATTGTAAATATGTGTAAATCTAGTTTAAACGGCTGTGGTTTTACTCAACATTTACTGGGAAATTTTATAATTAATATTGATAATGAGCATGCAACAAGTAAATGCTATGTCAGGGTATATCATGCAGGTCTAGAGCCAAATGAAAAGGAGTTTTATGAGATGTTTGGTGAGTATATTGATGATTGGAGGTTAATTGATAACTCATGGTTTATTATTCATAGAAAACTTATAGTTAATTTCGAAAAAGGTAATAGAGAAAAAGTATTAGCTCCATAAAAATATGAATTTTAATTTCACAAAAGAAGAAGAACAGTTTATTAATGAAGTAAAAGTTTTTATTGCTGAAGAGAAAAAAAAATCAAATGCAGATGTAGTATTTGCTCCAAATAGAGAGGCTGATGCTCAAACAAAAATTGATAGCCCTGAGCGAAGAGATTTTATGAAAATACTTTCATCGAAAGGCTATCTGGGTATGTCATGGCCAAAAGAATATGGTGGCCAAGAGAAACCTGGTATTTATGATTACATATTAAATGAAGAACTATGCAGAGTTGGCGCCCCCTCTCCTGGAAAAGGTGTAGGTTCAATTGGGCAAACCATCATTCATCATGGCTCTAAAAAAATTAAAGATGAATTTTTACCACAGATCTTAGCCGGGGAAATAGATTTCGCTTTAGGATATTCTGAGCCGGGAGCTGGATCTGATTTAGCCTCCTTGCAATTGAAAGCAGAAAAGAAAAAAGGTGGCTGGTTAATTAATGGTCAGAAAATTTGGACTTCTTCAGCTCATGTTGCAGATTGGTATTGGTTAGCTGCAAGAACGGATACAGAAGCACCAAAACATAGGGGCATAAGTGTGTTTTTAGTTAAAATGGATAACCCAGGTATTGAAGTCCATCCAATTGAAACAGTTGGAGAGCATGCAACCAACAGCGTTTTTTTAACTGACGTATTCATATCAGATGAATATGTTATTGGAGAAATAAATAAAGGATGGGTATATATATGTGAAGCTTTAAATTATGAAAGATTTACGTTCTATACAATTGCTCCATTGGAGCAAAAATTTAAAGAGCTTGTTGAATTAACTAATAAGGTTAAAAGGGATGGAGTTATATTAAGTCAAATCTCTGATATTAGAAAAAAAATTATTTATCTTTATGCAGATGTGCAGAAAGCAAAAGTGCTTCAAAGAAAAGTTCTATCAGTAGCTATTCAAGATGAAGTGCCTCAAACAGAAGCAGCTGTATTTAAGCTTTTCAGTACCAAGCTCCATCAAAAATTAGCAAATGAAGCTATGGATATATTGGGTAGAGAGGGACTTTTTAGAAAAGAATATGATAAGTCACATGCCAATGGAAAATGGGAATGGTCATATCGGAGCACATTGGTTGACACAATTGGAGCAGGAACGACAGAGATTCAAAAAAATACAATTGCAAAAAAATCATTAAAACTACCACTATAGATATTCATGCAGTCTGACTTGCCTAAGGAAATTTTAAAATTAATTGGTATGACCTACTGTACGGATTTAAGCCCTATTACAGTTCAAAAAGGTCTTTGGCAAAACTTTTGTTCTGCAATTGAAGATGGAAATCCGCTATATTGGGATATTACAAAAACAAGTAAATATTCAGAATCTTTAATATCTCATCCTGCTTTATTACCTTCCTGGGCTCATGATTTTCAATGGCACCCAGAAAGAGAAATCATTCATCCGATGCAACTTCATTTTCATATTAAAGATGTATTAAATTTACCTTTTGGTATTGTCACGGATGTAGAGATTGAATTCTATGAGCCAGTTAAAGACGGAGATGAGATAAGTTCAGAGCAAAAACTTCTTACTATCAGTGATTGTGTTGATACGAAATTAGGCAATGGAAGATACTGGGAAATTGAGGTCAATTATTACAATCAGACCAAACAGAATGTTGGAAAACAGAACATACATTTTTTGGGTTATCAAAAATGAATATAAATGATCCTTTGCCAATAACTACATATTTAACTACTGTAAAAAATATTCAAGCTGGTGCAATTTTTAGTAGGGATTGGGCTCCTCTTCACTCTGATCGAGATTGGGCAGTCAAGAAAGCAAAACTACCAGATATTATTATGAACAATTACACCCTAAATGGTTTAGTGATTAAGTATGTCACTGATCATTTTGGAGCTTCAGCTAGAGTTGGTAAAGTGAAATTCAATATTAAAAAGCCTATATGCCCCAATAAAAGATTAAAATTCCATGGAAATTTGATAAGTGAAAAAATAATTTCAGATGAATTATCAATGATTAAGTTAGCTATTGATATAAAAATTTCAAATCAAATTTTTGCATCTTCTGAAATTGTTGTAGGAATCAATCTATCAAATAAAACTAAAAATTCACCTTGGAAGATTGATCCAGAAACATGGAAATCATATCTATTTCAATAGAGAAGATTTCTAAATAGATGGCTTGAATTCTATTGGCATATTTCTGTACCCTTGTAAGAATTCTCCAAATGTTCTGACCATTGAATCTTGTTTAACAGTATATTCAGGTATTGCTTTAAAAATTTCTTCTAATATGACTCTTCCCTCTAATCTTGCTAAATGCTGACCCAAGCATTTATGTGGTCCATGCCCAAAACTTATGCTTCGTTTAGGAGTTGGACGAGTAATGTCAAATTGATCTGCCTTATCAAACTCTCTCTCGTCCCTTCCAGCAGATTGATATAAATAAATTACAGAATCACCTTTTTTCATTTTTTTTCCGTGTAATTCCATATCTTTATTTAATTTCCTTCCTAATATATTTGTAGGATGATCAAATCTAACAGTTTCTTCAAATGCAGCAGGAATTATAGATAAATCATTTCTTAATAGTGCTAACTGATCAGGATGATGATCTAAATAATAAAATAAGTTTGCGATTGTATATGGAACTGTATCTGCTCCAGTTATAATCAACATGCTTGTATTGCCCATAATTTGTTCATCAGTCATCCATAATCCATCTCTTACTTGTTTAGTTATCCAAGAATTTATATGTGAGGGTGACGGGGGCGTATCGTTTCTCCATTCTGAGGCTAATTGAAGCATCAAACCCATGCATTGGCCGAAAGCTTCCTGGCCTCTTGGAGTTACTCCCATTACATCTGGATCTCTTTCATAGAAAATATCTATCAGTTCTCTTGCTTTTAGTGCAATCTCTCTATCTAACCCAATCATGTCAGTAATCGTAAAGAGTGAAACTTTTCTTGCAATTTCATGAACATCAAGTTTTCCTTCTTTTAATACTGGCTTTAGCTCTTCAATGGTTAAATTACGAATTTTATCTTCTAATTCAGATATGGAGGATTGAGTATATCTATCAGCAATTGTATTTCTATAGTCTCTATGATCTGCTCCATCATTCGTTGGAATTGATATGTGTCCAGGACCAGAATCATCACCTAAAAGCAAAGGTGGAGGAGAAGTTCCTTCAACTGATGTGTAATCTTTATATGAACCTAAATGTGCATTCCATATATCTTCAAACCTACTTAGAGCCCAAGCACCTCCAAAATCTTCCATACAATGAACTGGATCATTGTCTCTAAGATCTTTATAGATATCCCAAGAATTATCCCAAAAATCTTTTGAATAAGGATTGTAATTTATTCCCATGATCACCTCCCCAGCAATCTAATAAACAATAATAATTTAACTGTCTGTAAACCAAAATGGAATAGTAATATCTTGATTAATTTTATTAAAACCTACAGAGAGCTTTGCATCTATGGAAATTTTTTCTATGTCAACTATATTATTTTTATAATCAGTGAATATTCTTCCAATAATGCGAATATTTGAATACCCATCTAATAATACGAGTCCTACAACATATGGAGATTGTTTTTCAAAATATGGAAGTAGAGGTGGCCTAGGGACCACGTAAGACCATAATTGACCTGAGCCATTAACAATCTTCCATTTATGATCAGTAGACTGGCAATGTGGGCACATGTGTCTTGGAGGAAATCTTGGCTGATCGCAAGAACCACAGTGTTGAATAGAAAGTTTATTATTAGAACAATTTTCCCAAAAAGTTTTATCAAAATCATTTATTCCAGGCAGAGGTATATTTTCAATCATCCTAAATACCTCCCTTTAAGAGGATGGCAGCATTTGGTGTTGCATCACAAGTTGTAACGAGTGATAAATTAACTTGATTCACCTGAGATGACGATGTCCCTCTTATTTGTCTTACTGCTTCTACAACGAGGTTCATCCCATGTAAATAAACTTCTGAAAGACTTCCCCCTGATGTATTTACAGGTAAAGGCCCGTCATTACCAATAAAACCCTCAGCAATCATTTTTAAAGCCTCACCCTTAGGACAGAAATTATATGCTTCAAGAGAAAGGGGGATCATCGGTGAAAATGCATCATAAAATTGAGCGACATCAACATCCGCTGGCTTAAAATCAGACTGCTCCCATAAATTTTCTGAAGTTACATATGAAGAACTCTGCATAGGATTGTCTCCATGGTAGTCAGTCATTAATGAATGTTCTTTAGACATTCCTTGTGAGTAAGCATGAATAATTGCAGGTTCTATTGATAGAGTTTTAGCAAGACTAAGTTTTGTTATAACTACTGCAATAGCTCCATCACTTTCTAAACAATTATCATATAAACATAATGGATCAGAGATCATTCTGGCATCCATATAATCATCAAACGTTAGTTGTTTATTATGCATTAATGCATTTTTATTTTTATTAGCATATTTTCTGAGATTCATAGCAACACTTGCTAAATCTTCTCGAGAATAATTATTCTCAAACATATATCTACGCATAATCATTGACGATTCATCAACTGGTCTTACAAGCCCCGAAGGTCTGGACCATTTCCAGTGATCAAAAATTTCTTGTTCTGTATGAGACCACATTCTTGAGGATGGATCTCCTCTTTTTCTCGATCTCCATACAACGCCAACATTTGCAATTCCACTTGCAATTGCCATTGCAACCTGACCAATTGCAGCACAGCTTGCGCCACCACCATATGGAGCTTGACTCCAGTAATGCAAATTGCCAAACCCTAAATTTCTTGAAATTTCAAACTCGGGGTTTTCCTCATAAGTAAAACTACCTAATGCATCCACTTGATCTGGATTTATACCTGCATCATCTAATGCTAATTTAATTGCTTTACACGCTAAATTTAACTCTGTTGAATCAATATTTTTAGAAAATTCTGTCTGCCCTATCCCAACTATTGCAGTTTGATCTTTGAACATAAGTATTTATTTTGGAAGATTAAGCCTATTAGCAATATTGTTTTTTTGAATTGATGAAGATCCACCAATCATAGGCATTGCAAGCATATCTCTTACATATCTCTCCATGTCAAAGTCTTTAACATAACCATAAGCGCCCAAAATTTGCTGGCAGGAAAGAACAATTTCTAAAGCTGTTTCTGTTACAAATAATTTAGACATTGACATCTCTACTGTTGCAATAACATCTTGATCAGCAAGCCAAGCTCCTTGATAGGTCATCAATCTGCATGCTTCTAGTTTAGTTTTGACTTCAGAAAGTTTATGTCTAACTGACTGATTGTGACAAATAGGTTTTCCAAATTGGATACGCTCTTGAGAGTATTGCCATGCATCTTCAACAGCAGCTCTCGCAATACCTAATGCTAAAGCTGAAACTTCAATTTTTTCAACATCCAGTCCTGTACTAACAATTTTACTCCAACCATTATTCCAGCCATCATGACCGCCAACTATATTCTCAATGGGGACACGCACATCTTCGAACGTAACATCACAAGTTCCACCTACTCCTTTTTGGCCGAGAGTTTGTTGAGGTTCAATTGTTACCCCTTTAGATTGTGGTGGTATTAATATTAAAGATAAATTTCTATACCTATCTTCTTCTGGACCGCTTCTAACAATTGTATAAATAAAATCAGTGACATTAGGCCCTGAACACCATCTTTTTGTACCGTTAATTACAACTTCCTCACCTTCAATTATGGCTTTTGTTCTTACACTAGCTACGTCAGCTCCAACATCAGGCTCACTTATTCCATATGAAAAAAGCATCTTACCTTCAGCCACTTTTGGTAAAAGTTGTTTTTTTTGATCATCACTAGCTGCTTCTGAAATATTTAGACCTGCATAACATGCGCAAAATATATATCCAGATGCAATACCAAGACTGCGAGTAGCTAATTCTTCAATTGTAGCTATCGTTGCCATCATATCTTTTCCGGACCCGCCGTATTCTTCAGAAACTGTCAGTGAAGTAACACCTAATGCACATAATTTATCAAAGACATCTCTTGGAAAGTAGTCGTCTTTATCCCATTGATTAACTTTCTCTCTGGGCATTTCCTTGTCAATAAACTGACGAAGGGTATTTCTAAGCATAGATATGTGTTCAGGCTCTTGAAATGCATTCATTGAGATATTATTCCTAGGTTTGCATGAATTACAGAACCATTAATTACCGAGTTTTTAGCACAAAAAAATAATGCTTTAGCAATTTCTTCAGATGAGATTAGTCTATTTTCGCTCAGTGTTTGAGCCATCATATCTAAGGCTTCTTGATTTCCCTGAACATATTCTTGCAGCATTTCAGTTTCAGTTGCTCCAGGACAAATACATGCAGTATGAATATATCGTCCAAATAAATCTTGGCAAGTGCTTCTCATCAAACCTATCATTCCATGCTTGCTTGTAACATACGAAGACATCTGGGGAACTGCCTTTTCTGATAAGGTTGAGCCTACATACAAAATAGATGACCCATTTTTCATGTATGGAATAATTATTTTATTAAGTATTGCTGGTGCAACTAAATTAACTTCATAAATATCTCTTAAATTATCTATATCAATATTTTCAACATTGTCACTTTGCATCATGCTCGCATTATGAATTAATGAAATTTCTGATGAATCTGTAAGTATTGACGATAATTTTTTACTTACCTCATTTGACCAATCTCTTTTAGAGAGATCGGCGGTAAGATGGGTTGCATTTTTTAAATTTATTTTTGATCTAGATAAATTTATAACTTGATATCCATCTTCTTGAAAAAGCTTTGCTGTAGCATATCCTATGCCGCTACTAGCTCCCGTAATAATTAAGTGTTTATCCAGTTTAAATCCTAATTTACTTTTGTTTAAATTTTGGAGTTTCTTTATCTGAAAAAGCTTGCAGAGCAATTTTATGGTCTTCCATCAGCTGTGTAACATTCTCAAATGCAGCCGCCCTATCGATAATAGAATTTGCTAAAACCTTCAATCCTGCATTTATAGATGTTTTAGTCCACCTAATAGCATATTTAGCTCCATCTCTTAACTTTTCAGCTAATTCTTGTACTTCTTCATCTATCTTCTCTTCATCTACAACTTCAGTAATTAAACCCATATTCAATGCATCATCTGCAAGCATAATCTCACCAGTTAGAAGGAATTTTTTTGCTCTTGCATATCCAATTAATTGAGGCCACATAACGCAACCTCCATCACCAGCAACCAACCCAACAGATACATGCGGGTCGGCAAATTTAGATCTTGGTGTCGCATAAACAAAGTCACAAAATAATGCTAAAGAACAACCCAAGCCTATTGCTGGACCATTAACCTTGGCAATGATTGGTTTTTCCATATCGAGCATTGCATTTTGAATTTTTCGATCGTGACTAATATGGTATGAGGTTGCTACAGGATCTCCATGAATTCCTAATAGCCACTTCAAATCTCCACCAGCACAGAAAGCCTTACCAGCACCAGTTAAAATAACTATATCAATATCATCGTCATATTCAGCGTCTAAAAATATAGTCGAGAATTCTCCATGAAGTTGCTTGTTAACAGCATTCATATCTTCGGGTCGATTGATAGTAATCGTTAAAATCCTATTTTTATGAGTTACTTTAAGTTCTTTATATTTTGAATAGTCCATAAAAATATTATAAACAGCTTGCTAAAAATTACTAATTTAAATTTAGCTCTGAAATATATTGCTCCTGTAATTTATATTTTTGTATTTTTCCAGAAGGAGTAATAGGAAAACTGCTAACAAAGAATATATATCTAGGAATTTTCCATCTTGAAATCCTATCTTTGCACCACTCCTTTAATTCTTGTGGCTCTGTTAAAGATTCCGAGTCAACCCTTACAACTGCACAACACTCCTCATCATATTTTTTATCTGGTAATCCAATAACGGCAACTTCTAATACACCAGGATGCTCAAGTAAATAATTTTCAATTTCAATTGGGTAAAGATTTTCTCCTCCTCTAATAATCATCTCTTTTGCTCGACCAACTATGTTTATATACCCATCTTTATTCATTGTTGCTAAATCACCTGTGGGGAACCAACCATCAGAATTAATTCCTGAACTTCCATCAGGCAAGTTACCATAGCCCTGCATTAAACCTGGTCCTTTATAGAGCAATTCTCCTGGAACATCATTTTCAACAACTTTATATTCATCATTTACTACTTTTAATGAAACGCCTGGTAATGCTAATCCAGCAATTGCTTTTAATTCAGGCGGATCATTAGGTAAAGCTGTAGAGGTTAATCCGCATGTTTCGGTCATACCGTAACCGTTTATAACATCAGCATTAAATGCTTCTGAAAATTTCTTTAGTAGTTCAATAGGAGGATTGGAACCACCTACAACTAAGCATTTTAATGAACTTAAATCATATTCTTTGAAATTGGGCACTTCTAGCATTGCCGTTAATAAAACTGGCGCTCCAATGAAGATTGAACATCTTTCGTTTTGAAGAATATTTAATGTTACATCTGGTTTAAAAATATAAAGTGGCAATGAGACAGCCCCAGTAGCTGCTGCACCTAATGTCATGCATGCCGAGCCGCCGATATGAAATAAAGGAAAACCATGACACACTCTTTGTTTCGATGATATTTGCCACCTAACATGGCTATTTTTAGAAGATGTGATTAATGCTTTATGGCTCATCTGGGCAGCCTTAGGAACCCCTGTAGTGCCAGAGGTATACTGAATCATAAATATATCATCAGGATTAACATTGGGTAGTATAGCCTCACTCTTCTCTCCACGACTCATCAGCTTTTTTAAGCCTTTATCAAATGTGTATATATAATTCAAGGAAGGAATTTCACTTTTAATTTTATCAATAATCTCGATGCTGAGAGTACCGCCAATAACATCGGCATGAATTAAACCTGTTGCTGAAACTGTATTTAGTGCAAAGATTAACTCTTGTTCTTTATATAAAGGATTTAATGTCACAAGCTTTAAACCAGCTTTGGCCAAAGCATATTCTGCAAGAATCCATTCTGGATGATTGGGCCCCCACACTCCAACAGTATCTCCTCGCTTAAAACCAATATCAATAAATCCCTTAGCTAGATTTGTGGACATGTCATTCAAATCTTTGTAAGTCCATCTAATATCATCAACATCAGGTTGATTTGAGTAAACTAATGCTTCCGTTTCTGGAAATTTTGTAGCAGCTGATTCTATAAGTTCACCCAGGCTAATAGACATAAGTTCAGATTCAGGTAAGTCATCAACCCATTCAGATAGATTTAAATTTGGCTTAGACATTAATTTAAGTTCCTCCAGGGATTATAAATATCTCAGATCTTCCACCTGAATTCCTTAGATCTATTAAAGGTTTATATTTTGGATCGTCATACCATTGTTGTGCGGATGATAAGTCAGGAAATTCTAAAAGAACATAAGCGGAGGGTTGTTCATTTCCCTCTCGCATATCAGGTTTAACACCAGATGCTAGATATTTGCCACCATGATCATTTATTAATTTAGCTGTAGCAGGATAATATTTCTCATACCATTCCCAATTGTCGATGTATAACATACCTAAAACATAAGCTTTCATTTGATGCCCCTATTCCTATTAGTTAATATAAAATTAACCAATATTTAATTTTTAAACATAAAAACAAATATGTCCAATCAGAATACAGATATTTATGCAGCTTCTTCCTGTATTAAGAAAGATGCAAAAGATAACTATTATTTATCTGCATTACAGTGTAATAAATGCGGATCAATTTTTTTAGATAAAAGAACAGTATGCGCAAATTGCTTTTCGATAAATCAATTTAATATAATCAAACTATCTAATACCGGGACCCTGTATTCATATTCAATAGTTCATCGATCTTTTCCAGGAATAGAAGTTCCATATGTTTCAGCAATTGTTGATTTAGATGGAGGTGGGACAGTTAAAGGAAATTTAATTAATATTAAGTCTGAGCCCTCAAAAATAAAGTTTGATATGAAAGTTAAAACTGTCTTTAAGGATGCCTTGGGAAGAAAGGATAAAGAGGGAAATTCATATGTAAGTTATTTTTTTGAGCCACTTTAATTTATATAAATTGATAATTTAGGTAAGTAATTATTACATTTAATGCGAAAGAACTATTCAACTGAACTTCGAATAATATTTAAATCTTTAGTCAAGACACTTCCAATAGCTGTATGAGATAGATTTTCTCTTGATATACCAATTATATCAGCGACTCTTTCAGCAGCATAAATACCGGTACAGTGTCCACCCATAAATTTTGTCATTCCTTGATCTTTTAGCCAATTAGCAGTTTTATCAATCACTTGATCTGTGGCTTTAAACAAATGAAATCCGCCTAAGGCACCATATATAGGAACATTTTGAATTGATTGGAGTTTTTTCGCAGTATTAATAATTCCAGAATGCCCACAACCTGACATCATTATCCATCCATTATCAGTTAACATACCTGCAGACTGGTCATCAACAATTATATCTGGAATAAATTCATTTGATTTAATATCTTTTACCACCAAACCTTCAGGACCATTGTATGTTTCTACACTTCTTTCAACTGCTCCAGTTGCAAAAATATTTGTTGAAACTTCATAATGATTATCAAGAATAATAAAATTAATGCCTAATTTTTCAGCATCTCTTTTCCATTTCATAGAATCTGCATAATTTCCTGGACCAACCTTAGATCCATCTGGAGCAAATCTTTGATTAAAAAAACCTCTTGCAACATAAACATTGGTAAAAGCTTTGTTGTTAACTTCCTTGTATATTCTTCTTAGTTTAAGAAGACCTCCTGTATGATCACTGTGATAATGACTTAAGATTACTTTCTCAACTTTTGATAAATCTTTTCCTAGTATCTCAGCATTATGTATAACAGTATCTTCATGAAATCCTGTATCAAAAAGTACAGATTCTGTATCACTTTCATACAGCGCTGAAAAACTCCATTCACCAAAGCCGCCATAATTAGATATGTTTGTAGCTAAGACTGTTACTTCGTAAGATGCATTTAAGTTAATACAAAACAATGTAAAGAAAAGACTTATTTGCCTCATGAAGTTATAAGGTTGAAGGACCAATAGCAACCGGTCTAATCGATGATGCTGAACTTCCTTTAACCATTAAGGGTAATATCATTACACAAGATACATCCACCGCATGATCTGATAATTTTTTAAGATTAAAATTTTCAAGCGTATGTACGCCAGCCTGAGTTAAAAAATAATGATGCACCGGAAATGACATATTTTCAGGGGTTCCCTCTGGAGCAGGGATTGGATTATTTGGATCAGATAAAGCATCTACAAAAGGAGTATCTAAACCAACAGCTACAACTTTTTTCGATGCAAGATATTCAGCTAATGAGTATGAAATGCCTGGAGCCATAGAGTAATATAGTTTCAGTTCATCAGGATCCTGGTAGTTATCACTCCAACCTGTATAAATCAATACAACATCTCCTGGCAATATACCTCTAGATTTTAAAGTTGATGATTCAATTGATTTTTTAATGTCGTTAATAGATACATATTCACCAGCTGACATAGACTCTCCATCATATGCATATTTTTTTACATTAATTAATATTGCAGTAGTGATGATAGGAGGAACAGTTTCCATGCCAAGTTTTAGTAATGGCGATTCATTTGATGGCTTAACCTCATTACCTTTTAAGCCACCAAAAAAAGTTACCTTTGATATGTCTAATTCGCTTTCTCCATCCCAGGGTTCATCTAAGTGACCAAAATGCCCCAATGCATCCATTTGCGTGCCTTGATTACCGTCATTAACATCCTCATTCAATACATCCATAGTAAAAATTTGAACAGTGTTAGGCATTGCAGATGCTGGCAAAAATTTCGGTTCATATTCACCTGCAAATGGTGACAAAGGCATAGATTTAGTTCTTAAGTACGATAATTCATAACTCTCTGATTTAGGGTTAGATATTAAATCTGAGCATCTTGACCAAGTTTCAGGGCCTAAGATGTTTGTCATTCCTCTTTGGGAAGACAGTTCTGATGAATAGACACTTGTTGAATAAAGAAGGCTTATCAATAAAGTAAATTTTGACATGATTAATAAATTATAGATGATTTAAGTTCAACATCTGACATCTGCCAGATTTCTTGATGTTTTATCAATGCTTCATTAGATAATTCGTTATTATCTAGAGCTTTATAGGCTTTATAGAGCCCATAATATGACCAACCATTCCTTGGATAATCTTTTAAATCTTGATTGAAAACACTTACTGCTTCTTCAAAATCTTTGTTAAGTAATAAAGCATGCCCCAATGACTGTCTAGTTGGGTAGTACCAAAATTCAGGCTCTCTATATGGCAGAGCATCTTGCGTTTCTACAGCAATCTTATAATGCATTATTGCTGCATCTATATTCATATTGGCTAATTCAATTTGACCCATTGCAAGATGATTTCCAATTTCAAGCAATTTATCTGATGGTTGCCCAGCTTTTATGATAACTTTTATCTCCGGAGCATCCTTTAGTGGCAATATTTTTTCTTGTTCTATAATGGCTTGATCAATATTGCCTGTTGATGCGAAGGCAATGCTTCGCGCATAGTGATACAAGCCTAAAGAAAATTTGAATTCCTCTATCGGTTTCTCATATGCCAGAATTTCATCCCATTTAGCAAATCTTACATAGGAAAGTAGAGGGATAGTATGAAAGAACTCTAAAAATGGAATTTGTTTAATTTGCTCTATGCGCACATATTTAGAAACTTTCAATGCTGATTCTATTGATAGCTCACTTCGACCTTCCATGGTTGATGCAGCCCATAAAAAATGAACATTATGAGGATAATACAAGGCAGGATAGAAGCCTTGAGCATTACATTGAGCTATATAATCTTCATCAACTTTTGCAGCTTCGATATTTACAAGTGATGCATCATGATATCTTCCTATACGCCAATAAATGTGAGCAGGCATATGAACAAGATGCCATGCTCCAGGAACCAATTTTCCTAGCCGATCAGCAGCGCCTTCAGCCCTGCCTGGATTTGAAGAAGCCTCCACAGCATGAATATATAAATGTATAGCAAGAGGATGGTTTGGATTTTTTGCTAATACATTCTCAAGGCTATCAATGACTTTAATAGTGTCTGGTTTTGGATCACCGTCTTCAGCCCAGTAATTCCAGGGCATTGTATTCATCAAAGCTTCAGCAAACAATGATGCTGCATCATTATCATCTGGAAAGTTCTTTGACAATTTTTCCATTGCATTTGCATAAGCGATATCTAAAGGGTCTCGATTTGATTTTTGATTTCCATCATATCTTGATGATAAAGCTGATATGTATGCCTGCTCTTTTTTAGAGACTGTTTTGGATAATGAAATAGCTTTATTGATGGCCTTAAATGCTGCGATTCTGTTTTCTGGAGCCATGATAACCTTTCCATCACTATTCACATTGATATTTGGTCCTAATGCTAATGCTTCACCCCAATAGCACATTGCACAGAAAGGATCTAATTTTTGAGCAGCTTTAAAACTTCTAATTGATTCAGCATGATTGAATGCAAAAGCCATAATCAATCCTTGGTCAAAATATTTTTGAACACCATCAATATTGGTAGAAATAGGATGCGAATGATTACCTAAACCTTTAAGCAAGGGAGCTCCTGCTTGGCTGATAAGAGATTTATTAGAATTATCAGCACATCCTGAAAATAAGAAGAAAGTAAAAAGCAATAAAGAAAATTTTTTATTAAACATAAACATTATATTGAGCCCATATTATTAAAAGTTACTAAAATGATTTTTTGCAAATTATATCAAATAAGAAACATTCTCAATCATAGTGTATTATTTACACATATCTTAATAAAGAGGTATAAATTTTGGAGAAAATTATGGAATTAGAAATGTGGAATATATTTCAAAACTCAAGAGGTGCAAATGCAACAATGATTCTTTCTGTAACGATAGGCATATGGATTGCTGCTAGATTTGCAAGTGTTGCCAGAGAAAATGATGCGCCAGTTTTAATGAAAGCAATTATTTCAGTATTTGCTTTATCTGGTTTTGCTTTTGGTTGGATGGTTATAACTAGAGCGTTAAATAGTTGGGTTGTTCAAGCAACAGCTCTTACAAATTTAGAGGAATCTGGTACTGAATTAAGTCCTTTAGCAAGTCAATTTGTTGAAATGTATGGTGGCGAATTCATGACAAATCCAGGCCTCATAGGAATGGCATATTTAGTTTCTGGACTTTTAATAGCAATCTTACCTCTTTGGTTAAAAGATAATAGATAGTCCTTATGATTTTTTTAAAAGCCTGCTCAGCAGGCTTTTTTATGAATTTATTATTTTAATTAGACTAGATGTGTCTAAATCACCATCGCCTTGCTTGGAAAGTTTTTTGTATTGCTTTAGAACTTGATTTGATATTTTGAGATCAATGCCATTATCTTTTGATTCTTTTATTGCAATTTTTAAATCTTTAATCATTAAATCTACCGCAAAGCCAAAATCAAACTGTTCATTTATCATCGTTTCAAACCTATTATCCATTTGCCAAGATTGAGCTGCGCCATTAGAAATAGCTTTAAATACTTTTTTCATATTTAAATTTACAGATTTACCAAGCAATATTCCCTCAGACAAAGCTTGAATTAATCCAGCTATACATATTTGGTTAACCATTTTTGTTAATTGGCCGTGACCACTAGGCCCAATATGCACAATTGATTTTGAATAAGCATTCATTATTTTTTTTATAATTGAGACTTTATATTTTGGGCCGCCAAACATTACAGATAGAGCTCCATTTATGGCTCCTGCCTCTCCACCACTGACCGGAGCATCAAAGAAAGAAATATTATTTTCAATCACACACTTGTCTGAGGTAACTAACTCTATAAGGTTTAGAGATGTGGTTGAATGATCAAGTATAAATGAATTTTTCTTTAGACCCGCAATCAATCTCTTATTAATCAAAAGATCGACAATAGCCTCATCATTTTTAAGACATGTAATTATGCCGTTAAATTGAATATTTTTAGAATCAGTTAGATTGAACTTACAACCATTATATTCACTCAACCATTTATCTGAAACAGCTTCAGTTCTGTTGTAAATATAAATATCAAAATCTTTTTTTGAAGATAGGTGACCTGCCATGGGATAACCCATGGTTCCTAATCCTAGAAATAATAATTTTTTCTTAGATTCTGGCAAGTTGTGATTCAGCTGATGAAACGTCCATGGCTCCTGGCTCTTCTATGTCAATGGATTGAACAATTCCATTATCAACTATCATCGCAAACCTTTTACATCTATTACCAAGCCCAAAAGCAGAGCCATCCATTGTTAAGCCAAGTTCATTAGTTAAATCACAATTACCATCTGCTAACATATTGATCCCATTCGCATTGGATGCTTCAGACCATGATTTCATAACGAACGGATCATTTACTGCTATAAATGTAACGCTGTAACCTTTATCTTTAAACTTTTGTAAGTTATCTGTATAACCTGGTAAATGAGTAAGATGACATGTTGGTGAAAAAGCACCAGGGACCCCTACCAAAACAATTTTTTTTCCTGAGAAGTAGTCTTCTGAATTTATATTTTGAACCTCTCCATCAATTAAGATTCTTAATTCTTGATTTGGAAAATTATCATTTATTGAAATACTCATTTGATCTCCTTTTTTAATAATTTTAACCTATTTTATAGAATTTTATATTTATTAGTTTGTATGGTTGTTTTAGCATGCTAAAACATATAGAATCGCGTTATGAAATTATCAAGAGTATTAAAAGAATTAAATTCATCAAAGGATATAGAGAATTTCCTGTTGGATTTGTGTACGCCATCAGAAATAGAGGCTATGGAAGAACGTTGGGAAGTAGCTAAATTATTGTATGAAGGTAAATCTACATATAGAGATATTGCAACTAAACTTAATACATCTACAGCAACCGTAACACGAGTAGCTAGGTTTCTATTTAAGGAGACCAATCAAGGCTATATAAAAGTATTAAAAAAAGACTAGCATCATGCAATCGAAAATAACTATAGCAATCCAAAGGAAAGGCAGACTCTATGAAAATAGTAAAAACCTATTAATCAAGTCTGGTATTAATTTTTCAGCTAATGGCGAGCGTCTATTGGCAAGATCTTCAAATATGAATATAGATATATTGCTAGTTAGAGATGATGATATCCCCTCTCTTGTGTCTAAAGGCGTGGCTGACCTTGGAATTGTCGGTCAAAATGTTTTAGCTGAACAAGCAGCTGCAAATAATAAAATTACAGCCGAACCATTATTAAAATTAGGATTTTCTAAATGCAAACTAGCATTTGCGAAACCATTAAATTCGAAGTTAAGATCTCTTAAAAATAAAAAGATAGCAACCTCTTATCCTGCGCTAGTTAAAAAATATCTTATAAAAAACTCAATAACTGCTGAGGTTATTAAGATTAATGGCTCTGTTGAACTAACTCCCTATATCGGCATTGCAGATTGTATATGCGATTTAGTTTCATCAGGTGCTACCCTTGAAGCTAATAACTTAGTTGAATTTAAGTCACTCATGGACTCTGAAGCAGTTCTAATTTCTCCAGTGACGTTAAATAAAATTAGACAAAATAATATTGTCAGCTTGATAAAAAGATTTGAGGGCGTTATTAATGCTACAGAAAGCAAATATGTTATGTTGAATGCCCACAGTCATTCGACTGAAATAATATGTAAATTACTTCCTGGTGCAGACTCTCCAACAATTATTCCATTACAAAAAGATAACAAAGTAGCAATACATGCCTTATGCAAGGAGCCTGTGTTTTGGGAAACAATGGAAAAGCTTAAATCCAATGGAGCATCTTCAATTTTAGTTTTGCCTGTTGAGAAAATATTAAATTAAATGAAAATCATTAATCGCTCATCTTCAACAAATGAAATAAAGTGGTCTAATAAAGATATTTCAATCGATAATGTTTTTGAAACAGTCCTTAGGTTTAAAAATCTTGTTTTAAGCCAAGGCACATCTGCTTTTGATCAAATTAACAAAGAATTAAATACTAAGTCACCAAAGTCTTATAAAGTTAAGAAATCAGAAATATCAAAGTCTGATCTATTAGTTTCTGATAAGTTAAAACAATCGATTCTTAACTCTGCAGCTAACATAAAAAATATTTCTGAAAATGATAAAAAAGGATTTATAGGGAGACCTGTTGAAACAACAAAAGGCATCAAAGTGTGGAAAGAATTTAGGCCCATTGATTCAGTTGGCATCTATGTTCCTGGAGGCAGCGCTCCATTAATCTCATCATTATTGATGCAACTAATACCAGCTACAGTGGCTGGATGTAAAAATATTATTATTTGCACTCCTCCAGATAAAAATGGCCTGGTTGCGCCTGAAATATTATGGATAGCAAAGCTCTATGGCGTAAAAAATATATATAAAGTTGGAGGTGCTCAAGCAATTTTTGCTATGGCATATGGCACTACAATTATCCCCAAAATGAATAAGATATTTGGTCCTGGTAATTCATATGTTAATGAGGCAAAAAAACTTTGCTCTAACGATGTTGCTATAGACCTTCCAGCAGGACCAAGTGAAGTAATGATAGTGACTAATGATCTTGATAAAGTTTCTATTGCAGCAGCTGATGCTTTGTCTCAACTAGAGCATGATCCAAATTCAAGAGCCTTCATAATTTCAAACAATCTTGTTCTGCTTAAAAAAATCAAAACTGAGATCTTAAAACAAATGAATAACTTAGCTAGGCAGAATGTCCTAACTCAAAGTATAAAAAATGTATTGCTAATTAAGTCTAAATCTTTCAAAGATTCTATCTGTTTAATAAATGAATGTGCTCCTGAGCACCTTATATTATTAGATGAAGAATATTCAAAATACTTGGCAAAGATTAACAATGCGGGATCAATTTTTTGCGGAGTTTTAAGTCCAGAATCATTTGGTGACTATTCTTCTGGTTCAAATCATGTATTGCCTACTAATGGTCAAGCAAAAGTTCACTCAGGTTTAAGTGTTGGTGATTTTGGGAAGCATATAAGTGTTCAAACAGCTTCCGCAGAAGGCTTTTACAACCTAAAGGATACTGTAATAGAAATGGCTAAAGCAGAAACTTTAGATGGACATCAGCATGCGGTTAAAATACGAGAAGATATTGCATCAAAGAAAGCAATGTCTAGATGCTATAGCGAAATCAGAAAAACAAATGAAACTAATATATATATCAACTTAAATCTTGATGGTTCAGGTAATTACAACATTCAAACTGGTTTAAATTATTTAGACCATCTATTAGAGCAATTTTCAAAACATGGCTCTATAGATCTAAATTTAACTTGCTTGGGTGATTTAGAGATAGATGAACATCATACTATTGAGGATATTGCCATTGCCTTAGGCGCAGCAATAAACAATGCTCTTGGCGACAGAATTGGGATAGCGCGATATGCATCAAGTGAAATCTTGGTTATGGATGAGGTAAAAAGTATTGTGAGCATAGATTTGAGCTCCAGAAGATACCTAAATTTTAAGTGTTCAAAGCTAAGAGATTATGTTGGTGACTTTCCAACAGAAATGTTTGAACATTTTTTTATATCTTTAATTAATTCAATTGCAATGACATGTCATATCGATACAACTGGCAAAAATTCACATCATTTGCTTGAAGCTACATTCAAAACCTTTGCGCGATGCTTGAAGTCAGCTGTAGTGGTCGAATCAACATTATCTTCATCCACAAAAGGGATATTATGACAGTAGCAATTATTGATTGTGGAGGTGCAAATCTTCGTTCAGTTCAGAAAGCCGTTGAGCTTCGTAACATGAAAACTATCATTACAAGTAATAAAAATGTTGTATCTAATGCTTCGTTTGTTATTTTGCCCGGTGTTGGTTCAGCAAGCGCTGTTATGAACAGTCTTAAATTTAATAATCTTATTCCAACTATCAAAAATCTAACTCAGCCCGTTCTTGGAATTTGCATTGGAATGCATGTACTTTTTAATCATTCTGAAGAGCATGACACAGAATGTATGGGAATTATTGAGGGAAATATTAAGAAATTTAAACCTGATATGAATATTAAGGTTCCACAGATGGGATGGAATAAAGTTACCTTTAATAATGGTTATGAAAGCAAACTTGATAATTACTATTATTTTGCTAACAGTTATTACTCTCCAATATACAACCATGCTTTAGCTACTGCAAAGTATGGCTTGCCCTATTCTGCTGCTGTTCAATCAAATAATTTTTATGGATGTCAGTTTCATCCAGAAAAATCATCAGTAGCGGGCAAAAAATTTCTAGATTATTTTTTTAATTGCAATGAAAATATTACCAGCTATTGATCTACAAAATGGTCGTTGCGTACGATTGCTCAAAGGTGATTTCAAAGTAGTCACTGAATATAATCATGATCCTATAGCCCAAGTAAATATTTTTAAGTCTCATCAGTTTAATTACTTGCATATAGTTGATTTGGATGGTGCTGAGACTGGAAACCAGTTGAACAAAGATGTAATCAGTAAAATTCTTGAAATTCCTGATATATCTATTCAAGTTGGTGGAGGCATTAGAACAATTCGACAGGTTGAAAAAATGATTGAAATGGGAGTGTCTAGAATTATATTAGGCACAGCTTTATTCCAAGGAAATTTTATCCAAGACCTTAAGAATAATTTTGATTCAAGTCAGATAGTGTTAGCGTTAGATTTTAAGATAATTAATAATACCCCCACTATTTATACTCATGGTTGGCAAGATAATAGTGAGTTTCCGTTGTATCAGTTCTTATCTGATCAACAATTTTATTCTAATATCCTTGCCACTGATATTTCTTTAGACGGTGCAATGCAAGGACCCAGTTTTGACGTTTATAAAGAGATTTTAAATTTATTCACATCAATAAATCTTATTGCATCAGGAGGAATCAGATCTCTTGATGATTTAAATATCTTAAAATCGATGAATATTAAGGAAGTAATTATTGGTAAAGCTATTTACGAAAAAAATATCTTATTAAGAGATTTAGCTAATGATTACTAAAAGAATAATTCCATGTTTGGATGTTAAAGAAGATAAGGTTGTAAAAGGTGTTCAATTTAAAAATCATAAAATTGTTGGTTCAATTTTAGACTTAGCTGAGAAGTATTCGAATGATGGTGCTGATGAATTAGTATTTTATGATATTTCAGCCAGTACCAAGGAATCAATTGTTAATAGAGATTGGGTATCAAAAATTGCTGAAGTTATTAATATTCCTTTTTGTGTTGCTGGTGGAATTAAAACTTTAGATCATGCCAGGGAAATATTAAACTTAGGAGCTGACAAAATTTCCATTAATACCCCAGCTCTAGATAATCCAAAATTAATAAAAGAATTGAGCAATGAATTTGGTTCGCAGTGTGTAGTAATAGGCATGGATGTCAAAATTATTGATAATGAAGCTTACCTTTTTGCAAAAACTGGAAATGAGAAAACTGCTTATTCAACAGATATTTTAGCAAGTAATTGGCTTGTTAAAGTGCAAGAGCTTGGTGCTGGAGAGGTTGTAATAAATGCTATGGGTCAAGATGGGGTTCAGCAAGGCTATGATATAGATCTACTTCAGACATTAGAGAAATTTTGTTCAATTCCAATGATTGCTTCAGGTGGAGCTGGTGGGCCTCAAGATTTTATTGATGTTTTTAAGAAAACAAATGTAGATGGTGCGCTAGCAGCAAGCATATTTCATAGAAATAAGTTTTCCATAGGCGGGATTAAAGAAGTTCTTAAAACTAACAAAATAAAAATAAGGATATGAAAATGATAACTTTAGATTGGAAAAAGGTTGATGGTTTAATTCCAGCTATCATTCAGGATTATGAAACTCTAGAAATTTTAATGTTGGGTTATATGAATAAAGAAGCATTGATGATTAGTCAATCATCAGGCTTTGCTACTTTTTACAGCAGAACTCAAAAAAAAATATGGACCAAAGGTGAGACCTCTGGAAATAAATTAGCTATTAAGAATATTCTCCACGATTGTGATAAGGACACCTTGTTAGTGTTGGCTAAAAATTCTGGGCCAACCTGCCATTTAAATAATAATTCATGCTTTCTTGATGCCCCCTCCTCGCTAAACATTACCAATGAGTTGGAAAGAACTATAGATGCTAGATTTAAAGAAGGCAATATATCCTCTTATACCTATCAACTTAATAAAGAGGGAATGAAAGAAATTGCTAAAAAAGTTACTGAAGAAGCTGGTGAACTATCAATTTCAGCCGTAACTAATGATGGACGAGTTATAGATGAGGCTGCTGACTTAATGTATCACCTCTTAGTAATGCTAAGAAAGTTAAATCTTAGTTATAGTGATGTTCTTGAAGAATTAAAAAATAGATCAAATTAATCTACTTTTCAATTACATAGCTTGTAACTTGCTCTTTCATCTCTTTTCTCAGTATAAATAGTGCAAATAAATTTGGTATTGTTACAAGCGCAACTACTACATAGGCGATATTCCAAACAACCGTTGTATCAATAATGGCTGCAGCTATAAAACAAATTACATAAATCATTCGATACCAAGGTACAGCATTTTCTCCGAAGATATATGCAGTAGATCGATCTCCATAATAAGACCAAGCTATAGCTGTGGAAAATGCAAATAAGAGCAACCCAATAGCAACAATGTATTCACCATACTTTCCAAGAACACCTGATCCAAATGCTTTGGATGTAAGTTCAGCTGAATGTATTAGTGATTTACCGTTAACTGTGATTGATGAATCTTTAATTTCTCCATTGAGTATTTCAAGAGGCCCATCGAATAATTCACCATTTTTGTAAAAAGTAACATCTTCAGCTATGGAATTATTATGAAAAATTGTTATATCAGCTTGCTGAATTTCACCATTATCTATAGTCAAGTTTCCAGAAAAATTCTTAACTGATGTAGTATCAGTAGTGAACTTTCTAGCATCAAGAATATACTTACCTAGCTCTTCTACATCATTTGTATTTGATTCAGAATACTCACCTTCAAAAATTGCCATTGAAGATCGTTCAAATGTGTTTTCATATTTCTCGATCCATGCACCACTAGATAAAATTACAAGAGCAGTAACGCTACATACTACAATTGTATCTATGAATGGTTCGAGGATAGATACCATCCCCTGCTCTACTGAGTGCTCAGTTTTTGCAGATGCATGAGCAATAGGTGAAGAGCCTTGTCCAGCTTCATTAGAGTATAAACCTCTTGCAACACCTAGCTTTAAACTCATTGCAAAGCTAGCTCCCAAGAAACCACCAGCAGCAGCTGAACCAGAAAAGACCTGTGAAAAGATTGAATGAAAAGAAGGAATTATGTTTTGATAATTTTCCAATACAACGACTAAGGCTCCACCAAAATAGATCACAGCCATGAATGGAACAAGTTTACTAGCAATTTTAGCAATCCTTTTAATACCTCCTGAAATTATTAACCACAACATAAATCCTAGAATGAGTCCTGTAGCAAGCTTTGGAATGCTAAAAGTTGAATCAAGGACACTTGCAATGTTATTTATTTGAGGCATGTTGCCTGATCCAATAGCACATATCATCATCAAAGCAGCAAACAGAACACCAGCCCATCTTTTATTAAAACTTTTTTCAATATAGTACATAGGGCCACCAGAAATTGAACCATCTGATAATGTTGTTCTATATTTATGAGCCATTGTCACTTCAACAAATTTAGTAGTCATCCCAAAAATTGCAGTTATCCACATCCAAAATATTGCTGCGGGTCCACCAATCCAAATTGCCAAAGCAACACCCCCGATGTTGCCTGTTCCAACAGCACCTGACATTGCTGTAGTGAGTGCTTCAAATGGTGTAGTCTCTCCTTCTGCCCCATCTTTGGCGTATTTACCAGTAACTATTCGCCAACCATGACCAAAAAATTTAAATTGAGGAAAGCCTAAATAAGCTGTAAAAAATATACCTGTGCCAATTAAAAATGCAGGAAACCACCATGAGCCACTTAGATAACCGTCTAAAAGTAATAAAAAATCATTAAAGGCAACCATAATAAACCCCTATTTTTCAACCCATTCCATTAGGTCTGTGTATCCGCCAATTAATTCATCATTAACAAATATTTGAGGCATAGTTCTAGCATTTGGGTTTCTACTCATCAGCTTCTCAAAAACCTCAGGTATCTCAACATTATGCTCAACATAGGTAATGTCGTTTTGTGAAAAGTAATACTTTGCCTTATCACAAAAGACACAATTTGATTTAGAATATATTTCTACGTTTTTTAACATCATAGGATTATAAGCTAAATGTCATTATTTAATTTAAAAAATAAATCATTTTTAATAACGGGCTCATCAAAAGGCATTGGTAAATCCATTGCATTTCATGCAGCGGCTCACGGAGCTAAAGTGATTATCTCAAGTAGAAAGATTGATGTATGCAGGGAAACTGCAGATGAGATAAATAGTCAAGTTGGATCAGAGTTAGCTTATCCAATTGCAGGTAATATTGCCCATGAATCAGAGTTGATTAATCTAGTAGATGAGACAAATAAGCTACTTGGTAAGATTGATGTGTTAATTTGTAATGCTGCAACAAATCCATTCATGGGATCAATGGCAGATATTCCCTCAGATGCTTTCGATAAAGTTATGAACAATAATATTAAAGCAAATCACATATTGACCAATTTAGTCACCCCTCAAATGATTGAACGTAAAGATGGTGTGATAATAATAATATCAAGTGTGGGTGGTACTAGAGGAAATAATCTCATAGGCACATACAATTTAAGCAAAGCAGCAGATATTCAGATGGTAAAAAATATTGCCGTTGAGTACGGTCATTATAATATTAGAGCAAACAGTATAGCTCCTGGACTAATTCGAACTGATTTTGCAAAAGGATTATGGGAAAATCCAGTGATCCATGATCATTATACAAGTACTCACCCGATGAGAAGGATTGGTGAGCCTGATGAGGTTGCTGGTGCAGCAATAATGCTAGCCTCTGATGCGGGTAAGTATATAAATGGTCAAACAATTATCGTTGATGGTGGAGCTACTGCTTAGCTAAAAAGATTTTTAATTTTGTAAAAAAAATTATTAAGGCCAATCTGCTCATTTAATGTAGAGACTTTATTAAGCTGGTATTTATAATCAATCAACTCTTCAATTAAATCTGATGCTTGCTTAGTATCAAATTCTATATTTTCAATAGATGTAATTGATGGATGAGATTTATAAAAATCTTGGTTTATGCCTACACATGTTTTTAAAAAAAGAATAATAGAATTAATTTTTTCATCAAATGAAATATTCATTTCTTTATAAAATTTTAATAAGTCAGGCGTAGTTGTTTTACCAAGACAGTAGGAATTAAGATTTTGAGAAATATCCATATATTGTCCAGCAAGATCATTATTGATGAGATGTTCAATTTGTAACGGTGTAGAATCAGGAGCAAAATTTAATGAGGAAAAATCAATATAGCCTTGGTCAGCAATCCATTGATCAAGATTAACTGGATTTGGATTTTTTATTGTAATTAAATTTGAACGACTATATATAGTGGGCAAAAAATACTTGCGTTGATTTGAAACAAGAAATATATGCTTGTTTATAGGCAATTCTTCCAAAGTTTTTAAAAGTGCGTTTTGTGCATGAATATTCATTGAATTAGCTTCGAAAACTATTGCTATTCGTTTTTCAGATACAGAATTAGTCATCGAAATAAATTCATTTACAGCCCTTATTCCATCTATTTTATTAGAGGTTAAAGAATCTTTTCTGGCTTTAGTAGAGTATGTATGAAGCGCACTAGAGCATGAGTCGTTATCAAGGAAACAGTAATCAGGATGCGAACCAGCTAAAAAGTAATTACATGAATTACATTTACCACAGGGTGCATGTTCATCAGTGCACAATAATTTTTGAGCAAAATACTTAGCAAGTTGTTTCTTAGCTAAACCTTTCTCTCCCTCAATGATTGATGAGGATGGAAATGTAATATTTTGATGAGCCATTATTGCATCATTTAACCAAGGAAATCTTTCAACACCCATGCTAAAAAAGACGCTCTACTAAAACTTTAGTTTGCTCACTAATTATTTCAATAGGCTCAGATGCATCTAATATTTCAACTTCGTTCCTATCAATGGCTAATTGCTGATAACCCTTTCGGACATCTTTAAAAAAATTGATCCCAGAAGATTCAATCCTATCAATAATATCATTTGTTTTTCTTTCAAAGCCTGCTTCAACATCCAAGTCATATATTATTGTTAAATCAGGAGTTGGGCAGTTAACACTAGCAATTAAAAGATTGATTAAATCAAGCGAAATCTTTCGTCCGTAGCCTTGGTATGCAATAGAAGCATGGTAATATCTATCGCATAAAATAAAGTCTTCTCTTGAATCAATTAAATGTTCTTTAATCATTTCAGATCTTGCTGCAAACATTAATAACAATTCTGTATGAGCGGATATATTAGTTTCCCTAGATAAAAGTAATTCCCTAATTTTTTCACCAAAGTCAGTTGATCCAGGTTCTCTAAGAAGTTTTGTAGAAAAGCCCTTAGTTTTGAGCCAATCTAAAACTAAGTTAATTTGAGTCGATTTACCTACTCCCTCTATTCCCTCAAACGTTATTAATTTCATGACCTAATTGAGTTGATATTTTTTTACAGCTTCAAGATGCTCTTTGTAAGTTTTTGAAAATTTATGAGTTCCATCGCCCTTAGCTACAAAGTATAAATAATCATTCTTTATACCCAATATTACTGCTTCCAAAGATGATTGGCTAATCGTTGATATTGGAGTCGGAGGTAGGGATGAAATTTGGTATGTATTGTATGGATTGTTTTTATCTTTTAGATTAGCTTTTGTTATATCACCATTAAAATCTGGCATTAGGCCATAGATAATTGTTGGATCAGCCTGCAACTTCATACCAATCGTTAATCTATGTAAAAATACTCCAGCTATAGTAGATTTCTCATCATCATTACCTGCTTCTTTCTCTACTATTGAAGCAAGAATTATGGCATCAGATAAAGTTTTTAAAGGAAGTTCATGTTTTTTCTTATACCATAAGTTAAGTGATAATTTAAAAAATTCACTTTGCGATTGTTGTAAAATTTTAGATAATGAATCAGAGTGTTTATAAAAATATGTGTCTGGTTTTAATGTGCCTTCTATAAAATTATAAAGATCATCTAAACATTCAAAATTTTTGCAATCATTTTTTAAATTTGATTCTAAAAGAATCTTTTTAATCTCATATAAATTTTTTCCGGCAGGAATTTCTAATTTATATATAACTACATCACCTGTATTTATTGAGTAAATAAATTTTTTCCATGATTTGTTTTTAACATGATAATGCCCAGCTTGAGCCATGTTTATGTCATTAATTCTTAGATAAATCTTTAATAAAAATTTATGTGCAGGTTGTAATGAAAAGTCCTCTAGGATTGTGTTAAAGGATGATCCCTCTTTCACACTATAAAATTCAAGATCATTGTGAACCCTAGAGTGGGAAAATGATTCAGACGATCCTATTAAAACAATTACAGATATAACTACAGCAAATAAGAATAAAGAAATTTTAGATTTTTTTGAATACAAGTGTAGAGTTGGTCCCTCCAAATCCAAAAGAGTTATTCATGGCAACAGAGACTTTTTTTTCATTTGAAACCAAGGGTGTGTAATTTAAATCACACACTGGATCAGGATTATCTAGATTAATTGTAGGAGGTATAATGCCTTCATTAATAGCCTTAATGCAAAAAATAGATTCAATCGCGCCAGCTGCTCCAAGGGTATGACCAGTCATGGATTTTGTGGAGCTAATTTGAGGTACAGCATCACCAAACACATTCTTTAAAGCGATAGTTTCTGCTATATCTCCAAGTGGAGTTGATGTTCCATGAGCATTAATATAATCAACATCTGATAAATTAATTTCTGCATCACCTATTGCATTAGACATTGATAATGCTGCTCCTCTTCCGTCGTTAGGCGGTGCTGTCATATGATAAGCATCTGAACTCGTTCCAAATCCAATAATTTCTGCATGAATTATTGCTCCTCGAGCTTTGGCGTGATAAAACTCTTCAAGAACTAAAGATCCAGCACCATCAGAAAGAACAAATCCATCCCTATCTCTATCCCAAGGTCTGCTTGCTGCCTTAGGATCTGAATTCATAGAAAGAGCCCTAGCTGATATAAATCCTGCAATTGAAAGAGGTGTTGAAGCCATTTCTGCACCTCCTGCTATCATTACATCGGCTTCTCCGTAGGCTATAGATCTAGCAGCTGTTCCTATGCAATGATTGCCAGTAGAACAAGCTGTTACTACAGAGGTATTCGGTCCCATGAAGCCATGTTTAATGGACACAAGCCCGGAAATCATATTAACAATAGAGCCAGGAACAAAAAATGGTGAAACCTTTTTATATCCTCTGTCTTCTAATAAAGTTTTATTTTTTTCGATTGTATCGATGCCACCAATGCCAGCACCGAAATTCACACCAACTTTTGTTAAATCTAGATTAGATTCAAGTATTCCAGAATTGGTAATAGCTTGATTTGCAGCAATTATTCCATACTGGATAAAAGGATCGATGCGCCTAACTTCTTTAGAATCAAGTAATGTATTTAAATCTAAATTTTTTAAACGACCACCAATTTTTACTGGGTTATTTTCTAGTCCAATATCAACAGTTGTAATGCCTGATTTACCTTCAATACATGAACGCCATGCATCATCAACGGTGTTACCTATTGGTGATAGAAGACCAAAGCCAGTAACTACAACCCTTCTGTGTAGTTGCTTCATTTAAGAGGTATTAACTATTTGAATTTATGTAATCTACAGCTTCTTGGACGGTTGAAATCTTTTCAGCTTCTTCATCAGCAATTTCAAGTTCAAATTCTTCTTCAAGAGCCATAACTAGTTCTACTGTATCAAGCGAATCTGCGCCTAGATCATCGACAAATGAAGAATCATTTTTAACCTCATCATCGCCAACACCAAGCTGCTCACAAACAATTTTTCTTACTCTTTCTTCGATACTCACAAGGCATCCTCCGTTTAAAAAAGTCTATTCTACAACATTTCTGACAAAAACAATAAAATCATTAGCTCATATGTAAGCCGCCATCAACAGAGATAGTTTGACCTGTAATATAATCAGCTTTTGAAGAGGCTAAAAATAAAGCTAAAGCTGCTATATGTTTGGGGCTACCCATTTTATTTGCTGGAATTTGATTTAAGATTTTATTTAATTCATCGTCTTTAAAATGATTGGTCATATCTGTTTCTATGAACCCAGGTGCAATACAATTAACTGTTATATTTCTTGTTGCAACTTCTTTTGCTAATGCTCTTGTAAAACCACCTAGACCAGCTTTACTTGCTGAGTAATTTACTTGACCGGGATTTCCCATTAATCCTGCAACACTAGATATATTAATAATTTTGCCAGAACGATTCTTAACCATTGATTTAATAAATAATTTAGTCATATTGAATACGCTTGTGAGATTTGAATCTATGACATCATCCCAGTCTTCATCTTTCATTCTTAAAAAGAGTTGATCTCTAGTTATTCCAGCATTATTAATTAAAACGTTCGGGACTATATCTTCATCTTTTAATTTTTCCATGCAAGATGACACTTGATCTCTATCCGTAACATCCAATGCTAAGTGTAAACACTTTTCAGAATCCAACGCTTCATGAAGATTAAATTCTGATCTTGAAGTTCCAATAACGAAGTAACCATCATTTAAGAAGCATTTAGCTAACTCCAATCCTATACCCCTAGAAACACCCGTTATAAAAGCTATTTTTTTATCCATAATTATTTATCTTCTCATAAAACCCAACGTCAGAAGAAGAAAAATAGTTTTCGAGTTTATTTGCTTTAAACAAACCCGATAAAACTTTTCCGGGACCGCATTCAATTATTGGTAAATTCAATGTTGAAATAAGATTGCATGTCTCCACCCATCTAACAGGAGAATATAATTGAGAGACTAGGAGAGACTGAATATCTTGTGGTGATGTTGCTGAATCTGCAGATACATTATGAATAATTTTAGTATCTGGCATATTAAATTGAATATCATTTAAGCTTTTTTGAAATTCATTTGCTGCATCCAGCATAAGCATACTATGAGAAGCAATACTAACCTTGAGTTTAATTGAGCGTTTTGCACCGTTCGAAGAGCATAATTCTTGTGCTCTTTGGACCGCATCATCATGCCCTGAAATAACAGTTTGATTTGGAGAATTCAAATTTGCACACTGAACGTGCGAAGAAGGACCATTAGATGCAATGTCGCAGATTTCAGCAATAATTTCTTGGTCTAAACCCATAATTGCTGACATAGAACCATTTGGAGCTAACTCCATCAACTCTCCTCGCTTCCTAACCAATTTTAAAGCTTCAATTATTGTAATTGAATTACCAGCAACAAGAGCTGAATACTCACCTAATGAATGACCAGTCAAATAAGTAGGCGTTACATTAATGGAATTAATTAGTTTATTAAAATGAAGGTAAGAACAAAGTACTAAAAGAGGTTGAGTTATTGAGGTTTGATTTATTAATTTTTCAGGCCCTTCCTCAATCAGCTTATAAGCATCATTCGATATTAAATCACTACAGCATTCAAGAACATATGAAAATTCTTTTGAAAGCGCTATATCTGAAATACCACCATCAGATAGCATAGATGGGTGTTGTGAACCCTGGCCTGGAAATGCTAAAAAAGCAGAAAAAGACATCTTAGTCTTAAGCTTCGCTGTCCTCTTCTTCTTTGATTGGTTTTCTTAGATCTTTAATTAAGCGTCCTTTAAAAAAGCCATCTGCAGTCATTTGATGACGAAGATGTCTTTCTCCAGAAACAGGATCTGTGGATAAAGCAAGATCAGAAAGATGATCATGAGATCTAATCATTCCACGTTTTGATCTAGTTTTTTTACTTTTTTGTACTGCCATAATATTTTAAAAAAAATGCATCCTATCAGATTAAATCAAGATTTAATAGTTAAATTCTTTAGCTGAGATAGAAGTATATCAAATTCATTATTTTTTGGAGCATCGTACCTTAGGGTTTTGCCTTGGAGATCATCAAAGGAGATAGATGTTGCATGTAATGCTAGTCGATTTATCGATGTTTCTTTAACGATATATTTATTTAATCTAAATAATCCATATTTTTTATCATTCACGATTGGGTGATTGATATTTGCGCTTTGAAATCGAATTTGATGCATTCTTCCAGTACTAATGTGAATCTCTGCGTGAGTAAATGATTGATATTTTTTTAGAATTTTAAATCTCGAAACTGCTTTTTTGCCACTTGATGATTCTATTACCTTGTGATGATGCTCTTTTGTAGCAATATCAATGTTTGATTCTATCTTTATATCTTTATTCATAACCCCTACTAAGATCGCTTCATAAATCTTTGTAACTTTGTTAGTTTTAAGTTGATGATGAAAATGTCTTAAAAAATTTTTATTTTTTGATAGTAAAAGACACCCAGAAGTAGATTTGTCAATACGATGACAAAGATCAATCTCTAAGGATGGAAATGTTGCTCTAGCAATATCAATAAGACCAAATTGGTTATTTGTTCCTGAGTGAACGCTTAATTCAGGCTCTTTATTTACAAGAATAAAGTTATGATTTTGATCAATTATTGATGACTTGAATGATTGAATTCTAGATGGTGGAATCTTTAGATCAGAGTTCTCATTTTTAAAATCAATTAAATATGGTGGAATTCTTATCTCATCATCAAGCTGCAATTTATATATAGGTTTTATTCGACCAGAATTAACCCTAACCTCCCCTTTGCGAATCATGCTATAAATTTTTGATTTAGGAATAGATTTATAAATGTTAAATAGATAGTTATCGATTCGCCTTCCTGCGTTATTTTTATCTATTTTTAGGTTTTTAACACTCATTAAGGTAGAATACTCGAAATTGTAAGTTTATAAATGTAAAGCTACAACTATAAAAAGCTTATTGCATAAAGCCCTAAGCACTATTAAAAGAATGCTGCAATGCAGCATAACAAGAGAAAGTTAACAAAACACAAGTTTGTTGAAAGAATAAAACAAGTTTTAAAACTCCATATAGAATAATAATGGGGTAAGTTTAAAGAGCTCCATAGGATAAGACTCTAAGAACTCAAAAAGCACTAGTGCTATTCACTTTCTCTGTACTGGAGAAAAAATGAAAAGAATTCTAATTAATTGCTCATATTCTGATGAGCTTCGCGTGGCCTTGGTTGATGGCGCTAAGTTGTTTGACTTAGACAATGAGTTCAATACGCAATCCCTTTTAAAAGGAAGTATATTCAAAGGAACTGTTTCAAGAGTTGAAACAAGTTTAGATGCAGCATTTGTTAATTTTGGAAGTGAAAGGCATGGCTTTTTACCATTAAAAGAATTATCAAGCGAATACTTTCAGAAAGATGGTGATGGCAAAAAAAAATGCACTCTCAAGGAAGAAGATGAAATCCTTATTCAAGTTCTAAAAGAAGAGCGAGGAACTAAGGGTGCTGCCCTATCAAACCAAATATCACTTGCAGGACGATTTATAGTTTTAATTCCAAATTCTGAAAAATCAGGTGGTGTATCACGAAGAATATCAGGAGATGAAAGAGATGAAATTAAGGATGCATTAAATGCATTACAAATCCCAGAAGGTATGAGTGTTATTGTTAGAACTGCTGGACTAGGAAGATCTACAGAGGAATTAAAATGGGATTTAGATTATTTAATGAACCTGTGGAATCAAATTAAATCAACTGTTAATGAGGCACCAAGCCCTAGTTTAATTTATAAAGATGATAAATTAATTTTAAGAGTATTTAGAGATTATTTTAGAGATGATATAGAAGAAATCCTTATTGATAATGAGGCTATACATACTGAAGCATTAGATTTTGCAAAATCAGTAATACCAGATCATGCCGATAAAGTTATTTACTATAACGAAGATATACCTTTGTTTAACAGGTATCAGATAGAAAGCCAAATTGAATTAGCTTTTCAAAGAGAGATATCATTACCTTCTGGTGGATCTATAGTCATAGACCCTACCGAAGCAATGGTTTCTATAGACGTTAATTCAGCACGTTCAACAAAGGGAAAAGATATTGAATCGACAGCTTTTGCTACTAACATGGAGGCGTCTAAAGAAGTTGCTAGACAGCTTAGATTGAGAGATTTGGGCGGTCTTATAGTCATAGATTTTATTGATATGCAGGATGAAAAACATCAACAAAAAGTTGAAAATACCTTCAGGTCGGCAGTGCAATCTGACAGAGCTAGAATACAGATAGCTGGAATATCTAGATTTGGCTTATTAGAATTGTCCAGGCAGCGTCTTAGACCTTCATTAGATGAAACTTACGATATACAACATGTCCAAGTTCGTGGAACTCGCTCCTTGGGACAGTCAATTATTAGAATAATTAGTGAAGATGCAGCTAAAGAAAATACTGGTGAAATTCATGTATATGTCCCAGCTGATGTTTCAAGCTACCTTTTGAATGAAAAAAGAAGAGATATAATTGCTATAGAGAATACCTATCAAGTAAATATTTTAGTTATAGCTGATCCATACAAGTCTAGACCATATTACAAAGTTGCAAGGGTTAAAGCTGTTGCAGGAAAAAAACCATTATCATATGACATGACTCCCAACAGCCCTGAACCATCTATGGACTGGAGAGATGTTAATTCAAATAAAAAATCATTGAAACCTTTGGTTAAAGTATCTGTTCCACCTAGAATGCCAAAGAAAAAAAATAAATTAGGATTCATTGCATTTATTAAATCTGTTTTAACTCTTTCTATTTTTAAATCTAAAAAGAAAAAGAATCCTCAAAATAAAAGATCAAGAAACTATAGAAAAGGTCAACCAAAAATCGCTAAAAATAGAAATGAGAAAAGTCAAAATAATCGAGGAAGAAGTCAAAAGAATAAAAGACAGGATACTAATCAAAAGAACAATCATACCAAAAAACCTTCAAAACCTGTTGTAATACCCCCAAAGAAAAAGACTCAGGCAGATAGCAAAGTGGCTAAATCTAGTAAAGATCAGAATAATGTTAAAGATAATGATGGCAATAAATCAAATGTTGAATCTTTAAGTTCTTCAACACCAACTCCTGCGCCTAAGCCAGCACCAACATCTGCGCCTACGCCAGCACCAACATCTGCGCCTACGCCTGCACCTAAACCTACTCGAGCTTTAAACGACCCTCGGTATAAGAACGAATAAGTTTACCGGATATTGATGCATCAGGTGGAATAATTGGGAGCTCGTGTATATTAAACCACCTAGCATCCTCAAGTTCATTATCATTTAAAACAATCTTTCCTGATTTGTATTTACAAAAGTACCCCAGCATTAACTGTGCTGGAAAAGGCCATGACTGTGAAGAGTAATATTCGATATCTGAAACATCAACATTTACTTCTTCTTTTATTTCCCGAATTAGTGCTTCTTCAGCATTTTCACCCGCTTCAATAAAACCAGCAAGAGTACTATACATATTTCGTGGAAAGAATTTACTTCTTCCCAACAATATATGATCCTCATCATGAATCAAAGTAATAATACATGGAGATATTGTTGGATATTTTGGGATAGAGTTACACTTGCATTCAAATGCACCCTCCTTATCATTAAATAAATTACTTTTTCCACAAATACTACAAAAGCCATTATTAGCATTCCATCTTTGCAGTATCGATGCGCGTGAAGCCAGCAAGAAACTAGATTGATCTAGGAGCCCTAAAATCTGTATTAAATCAACAAAATTTATATAATTTGTATCCATAAATAGGCCTAAAATATCTTCATTTTTTTTGATATCTAGAACATAGAAATAGCAATCATCAACCAGTGCTATTGATAGAAATGGTCCAATTTGGTTTTTTAGATTTAAATCTTTTAATTCAAAATTATAAGTATTTTTATCTTGATCGTATAAAATCTTATTATCACAAAATATAATTAACTTAGAGTCTTTTTTGAATGATTCATGGAGTTCTCTTATTAATTTCATTTGAATTAGGATTTAAATATGATAAATAACTTATACAAAATGTTTCTAGGTGACTCGCCTGACTGGTACAAAAATACCATCATAGCGTTTTTAGCAATTAATCCTATGACTTTGTTAATTTTAAACTCTATAGGCTTAAATGGTAATTTCATAGTCGGGTGGATGATTTTATTAGAATTTATATTCACACTAGCTCTTGCTCTTAAATGTTATCCCCTTCAACCAGGAGGATTGATTGCAATACAAGCATTATTTCTCGGATTGACTAATCCCTACTCGTTACTATATGAGATAGAACATAATTTAGAGGTTATTTTATTATTGGTATTTATGGTTGCTGGCATTTATTTTATGAAGAATTTAATGTTAACGATATTTACAAAACTGCTTCTTACAATTAAATCCAAAACAAAACTATCATTAATGTTTTGTTTTGTTTCAGCCTTCTTATCTGCATTCTTGGATGCCTTAACAGTAACTGCAGTCTTGATAGCTGTAGCAGTTGGTTTCTATAGAATATTTCATTTGGCAAACTCTGGATTAGCTTTCTCTACTTCAACTCATGACTATCAAAATGATAGCTCTCTTTCTGAGGAAGGCATTGAAGACTTAGAGAGCTTTAAAGCCTTTCTTAGAAATTTAATTATGCATGGTGTCGTGGGAACTGCGCTGGGTGGTGTTTGTACTATTGTTGGAGAGCCCCAAAATCTTCTTATTGCTAATGTTGCAGGTTGGGAATTTATTGAATTTATGATTAAGATGGCCCCAATTACCGTTCCAGTTTTTATAGCAGGAATGATTACTTGCTATGTAATTGAAAAACTTCATATATTTGGTTTTGGTATTCAGCTACCTCAGAGAATCAAAAATATCTTTCATGAATATAACGACTATGAGATTGCTCAAGGCACTGTTAAGAAAAAATTAGAGTTATATATTGAAATACTTGTCGGTATCTTTTTAATAGTAGCTCTTGCGCTTCACTTAGCAGCAGTTGGGATCATCGGATTGGGCGTGATTATTTTATTAACATCATTTAAAGGTATTACTCATGAACATGATCTAGGCGATGCATTTAAGGAGGCTCTTCCTTTCACTGCACTATTGGTTGTTTTTTTTGGTGTTGTAAGCGTGATAGCAGATCAAGAATTATTTACTCCAATTATTGGCTATGTATTATCTCAAGAAGCTGCTAATCAAGCCCCGATATTCTTTGTAGCCAACGGAGTTTTATCTGCAATAAGTGACAATGTATTTGTTGCAACAATTTATATAAATGAAATTAAAGATGCATTAGATATGAATATTATATCTAGAGATCAGTTTGATAAACTTGCCATAGCAATTAATACTGGAACTAATATTCCAAGTATAGCTACTCCCAATGGTCAAGCTGCCTTTTTATTTCTCTTAACATCTTCATTGGCTCCACTTATAAACCTTTCATATATGCGAATGGTAATAATGGCACTTCCATATACTATTGTTTTAAGCATTGTTGGATTTATAGCAGTAGTTATTAATTTATAGTTAAATGTCTCTAAATCATAAATTTTGCATTGCTCCAATGATGCAATGTACTGATATACATGATCGATTCTTATTTCGTCTCATATCAAAGAAAGCGTTCTTATACACAGAAATGGTTACAACTGGAGCAATAATTCATGGTGGATGTCTAGATCAATTAAATTTTAATAGTGAGATTGAGCACCCCATAGCAGTTCAACTCGGTGGGTCAGATCCTACTGACCTAGCTGAGTGCTCAAAAATATGCACTTCTCTTGGATATGATGAAATTAATTTAAATATTGGCTGCCCCTCTGAAAGAGTTCAAAAAGGTGCATTTGGAGCTTGCTTAATGCAAGATCCAGAACTCGTAAAAGACTGCATTGAAGCCATGCAAGAAGTGACAGCAACACCAATTACTATTAAATGCAGGATAGGTGTTAATGATAGAGATGATAAAGATTTTTTGAATAATTTTGTAACTAAAATAGTTAATCCTAACCTCAAAACAATCATTGTGCATGCAAGGGTAGCAATCTTAAAAGGCCTTACACCAAGACAAAATAGACAAATTCCTCCCTTGAAATATGAAAATGTTTATCAACTTAAAAAAGAATTTCCAGAATTGGAGGTTGTAATTAATGGTGGAATTAAAGATGTAGATGATTCGATTAAACATTTAGAAAAAGTAGATGGAGTTATGCTTGGCCGAGGCCCATACGACAATCCAATGATTATTAGCAATGTTGATTCTGCTATTTTTAATGAAGTGGATATTGGTGATAATAGGAAATCTATATTAGATAGGTATTTAAAATATTGCTTAATGCAAGCTGAATTAGGACACCCGCTTTCTAGAACTCTTAAACATGTCTTTGGATTAAATCGTGGACTAAAAAATGCTAAAGCATACAGAAAACTGATTCTTGAAACTATACAAAGGAATAATTTAGAAGCAACTAAAGAAGATTTGATATCAATGGTCTAAATTTCAATCAAGCAAAAAATCATCCATATCATCAACAAAATCATCTGACATCTCTTCTCCATTGCTTGATTCAAAAGCTTGGTATTGCATATAGGAGTCACGTATAAATGAATATCTATCGCCTATAATTAATGTTTCAACCTCTAAATATCTTGCACGAGTCTCCAAGGCATCTAGAGCTGTAATTCCAATCCTCACATCAGTTTCTTCAATTGCAAATGTTCCACTTAAAACTGAACTAACACTTCTACCGGCTAACCCCCGTGGTGTAGAAGGTCCATATAAAGGAATCATTAAAAATGGCCCTGATTCAACTCCCCATGTACCTAATGTTTGACCAAAATCTTCGTCATGTCTTTCTAAGCCAAGACTTGAGCCAACGTCAAAAAATCCACCCAATCCTAGGGTAGAATTAATGATAAATCGAGAAAAATCATTTATTGCAAGAAGAGGTCTGCCTTGTAACAATTGATTTGCAGTATTATCAAGCTCATTTAAATTTCTAAAGAAATTACTAATTCCAATTTCTATAAAATCAGGAGTAATCGATGTATATACTTCAGCCGTTGGTTTGGCAAAATTATCATCAAGATATTCATTAAAAGCCCAAATTTTTCTGTTGTAATCTTCAAATGGATCTTCTTCTGCATAAGTATTTAAACTTAAGAAAATCATCAAATAAATTGGGGTAATTATTTTGAATTTCATCATGTAACCTTGATAAGCTCATTATAGAGGGGCTCAAAAAAAGTTGATAATTTGTTTGGATTAAAGTTCGCTAAATCTTTGTTTCTAGGAATGGAACCTAAAACTTTTAAGCCAATTTCATTTTCAAGGTTGATTGAAGGGAACTCAAAAAATTTTTCATCAGAGTTCGGGTAGATTGAGTAAGACATATTATCAACCAGTCCAATTATTGGTATCTTTAGTTTATCAAACATTGTCTTTGATTTAATTGTATCTTGAACAGCCAATTTACTCTGAGAAGTAACCAAGAGGACATAATCTGGCTTAATCTCTGATGCTACTGTTAAATATGCATCGCCTGTGCCTGGTGGCATATCAATAAATAAATAATCTAGATCGCCCCATTGCGTTAAGTCTTTGAGTTGCTTAATTGCGCCACTAAGCATAGGTCCTCTCCACATTGCAGCTTTATCTTTATCAAGAATAAATCCCATACTGTTTAAAAAAATATTATTAACTTCAATAGGTATAAAGGATTTTTTAGTATCTATGGTTTGAACTTCTGGCTTAGAGTCAAAAACGTTAAAAAGAATGTGCTGATTGGGTCCATATATATCTGCATCGAGAATCCCAACTCTGAAATCTTTTGCGAAATAAGATGCTAGATTTGCACAAATAGTTGATTTGCCTACTCCACCTTTTGCTGAAGCTACAGCAATTATTTGTTTGATGCCCATTGATATAATGTTTTGACTTATAATACTCGATTAATAGTTAAATTGGTCTCTGAAATTAATAAATCAAGAAAAATAATCGTTACAAACGCCCTTCCATATGCAAATGGTGACATCCATGTTGGTCATATTTTAGAACATATTCAAACTGATATATGGTCACGTTTTATGAGGTTAACAAATAATGAAGTTTTGACATTTTGTGCCGATGATGCTCATGGAGCCCCAATAATGATGAGAGCAGATGAATTAGGCATCGAACCAACTGCATTTATAGATGAGATAAATAAAAATCACCAAATATCATTAGCGAAATTTGGTATTGAATATACTAATTATTACTCAACACATTCAAAAGAAAATGAAAAACTAGTTTCAGAAATTTACCTTGATGCTAAGTGCTCTGGATATATTTATAAAAAAGAAATTGAACAATGTTTTGATGAAGAGAGGCAAATGTTCCTGGCAGACAGATATGTTGTTGGGGATTGCCCAAAATGTGGTGCAAAAGATCAGTATGGAGATGGGTGCGAGGAATGTGGGGCAACCTACTCTGCAACAGAAATCGTCAATCCAAAATCATCTTTATCTGGTACTACGCCAATAACAAAAACTTCTGAACATATATTTTTTGATCTAGAAAGGGCAAAAGATGATTTAGTAAATTTCCTTGATAAATCATCAATACAAAAACCAATAGTTGGAAAATTATCAGAATGGCTTGATGGTGATTTAAAAAGCTGGGATATCTCAAGGGATGCGCCATACTTTGGATTTAAAATACCTGATGAAAATGAAAAATATTTTTATGTTTGGGTTGATGCGCCTATTGGATACATGGCGTCAGCTATAAATTGGGCCAATAAAAACTCTCAATCACTAGAAAATTTATGGGGTAAAAATTCAGATTACGAGATACATCATTTTATTGGTAAGGATATTACATATTTTCATGGATTATTCTGGCCCGCTCTATTAATGAAATCAAAATATAAACTTCCGGACAGTATTCATGTGCATGGTTTTGTGACTATAAATGGTGAAAAAATGTCTAAGTCAAAAGGCACATTCATTACAGCTGATCAATTTGCTGATGTTTGCGATCCAGAGCTATTGAGATATTATTTTGCTACTAAATTAAACTCTAAAATTGAAGACTTAGATTTAAATTTTGAGGATTTAGCAAAAAAAATTAATTCAGATTTAGTTGGAAAATTTTCAAATATCTTTAGCCGTTCAGCGCCCTTTATCTCAAAAAATAGCAACTGCCTAAGTACAGAAGTTCATCAAGGCCATTTAATACATTGCAATAAAAATGTTAAAGCAATATTACGACATTATGAAAATAAGGAATTCTCCAAGGCAATTAAATTAATCATGGAGATTGCTGATGATACTAATAAATTTATTAATGAGCACGCTCCTTGGAAACTTGATCAATCTGAAGCCCTTACCGTTGCAACTACAGCGATTAACGTTTTTAAAAACTTATGTATCTTGCTATCCCCTGTAACCCCAGATTTATGTAAGAAAATGTTGTTAATGTTAAATATTAATAATAAAAATATAGAAAACCTAGAAACCGAATTAGTTGATACTGAGATAAAAGAATTTGAACCTATTCTTTCAAGAGTCAAACCATTAAACATTCAAGATTTTTATAAAAAGGAAAAAAAAATGAACGAAGAAAACAATAATATCATTCAAATAGATGACTTTATGAAAGTTGATCTAAGAGTTGCTAAAGTTAAAGAAGCTTCTCATGTAGAAGGTGCAGATAAATTACTTGCTATCAAGTTGGACTTAGGTGACTTGGGAACAAAAAATGTATTTGCTGGAATTAAATCAGCATATGAACCTGCCCAATTAGAAGGGAAATTAGTTGTCATGGTGTACAACCTGGCTCCAAGAAAGATGAAATTTGGTGTTTCTGAAGGTATGATTTTGGCTGCAAGTGACTCTGATGGTGGTATTTTTGTATTGTCTCCCGATTCAGGTGCGCAACCAGGACAAAAAATTAAATGAAAATTGAAACAGATATATTAGTAATTGGTGCTGGTCCAGTTGGTCTTTTCACGGTTTTTGAGGCAGGTTTATTAGGCCTCAAGTGCACCTTGATTGATAACTTAGATAAGGTTGGAGGCCAATGCTCAGAACTCTATCCAGAAAAACCAATTTATGATATCCCTGGTGTGCCCTCTCAGACTGCTCAAGAACACGTTGATGCATTGATGGAACAAATTAAACCTTTTGAATATGATCTCCATCTTTCACAAAGGGTTGAATCAATTCAGATACATTCAACCATTGATGAAATAACAACTTGGATGGTCAAAACCAATGAGGGTATTGAATGTCTTACTAAAAATATCTTTATCGCAGCAGGCGCTGGCTCGTTTGAACCAAGAAGACCTCCCAATATAGAAGATCCAGATAAATTTTTAGGTAATGGTGTTAGTTATTCTGTTAAATCAAAGGAACTTTACAAAGACAAAAATCTATTTATTTTTGGTGGCGGTGACTCTGCTCTTGATTGGACAGTAGAACTAGCCAAAACATCAAAGTCATTAAACTTGATTCATCGCAGAGATCAATTCAGAGGAGCTCAACACACTGAAGCCCAAATGAGAGATTTAGTAAATAATGGTGACGTTAATCTTCTAACACCTTTCCAAATTGAAGAGATTATAGGAGATAAAAAAGTTACAGGCGTAACGTTAAAAAACTTTGATACTAAAGAATCTATTACTCATGAAGCTGATGAGCTTTTGTTTTTATTTGGTCTAAATAAAAAATTAGGGCCTATTCTTGAATGGGAACTTGAACTAGCATCTAAAAAAATTACGGTAAATACTGAAGATTTTCAATCAAATAAAGATGGTATTTTTGCAGTTGGAGATATTAATGACTATCCAGGAAAACTTGATTTAATACTATGCGGTTTTCACGAAACAACCTTGGCTGTTCAGAAAGCGTTTCAAAGAATTTTTCCTGGTGAAAGAGTTCCTTTTGGTTATACAACCTCAAATACAAAGCTTCAAAGGAAATTAGGAGTTATTGAATAGTCTAAATGAGCAACCTAATTGAGCTTATTAACGCTGAGTTGCCTCAATTTCAATGTGGAAGGTGCGAAACTCCTGGCTGTCGACCATATGCCGAGGAAATTGTGAAAGGTTCGCCTCACAATAGATGCGTACCAGGCGGCCAAGAAACTTCAAATAAAATTTCAGATCTTCTAAATACCGAGATCTTATTATTAGACCAACGATATGGTCCAGAGCTGAAAACTCAAGTAGCAAATATTATCGAGGAAGATTGTATTGGATGCACTAAATGCATTGATGCATGCCCCGTTGATGCAATAACTGGTGCAGCAAATCTAATGCATAACGTAATAAATGATTTATGTACCGGATGTGAATTATGTATTGAGCCTTGTCCAGTTGATTGCATAGAATTAATTGAAGTAGATGAGGATCAATCATTAGCAACTAGAAATCATTCTGAATATTTCTTTGATCTTAAGCTAGAACTAAAGCAACGTAAAAATAAAAAGACAAAGATGAATAAAAGCATTGCAGAAAACTTAGAACTTGCAGAATTAATAAATCAAAAATTAGGTAATAGAAATACCAACAAGCAAAAATCAATCAAGAAATTACAATTGGAGATACTTGATTCTCAGAAAAGTGAAAAATATATCTCTGAATCAGATATAGAAAAATTAAAAAAACAATTATAAGCTTCGATTATTTAGAGCTTGATAAATTGATATAGAACTATTTTGCGATTCAATCATTAGATCTTTAACTCTGTTTGCAATATCTCTGAGAGCTTGTTCTGTTTCAGCATCATCTCTTTTTAAATAATCTTTAGTTAGGCCTATAACTCCTCCTGAGTTAATTAAAATATCCGGAATAAAAACTATTTCTTTTTTAAGTAAATTTTCAGCAATAGATGCGTCTAGTAATTGATTATTCGCACCGCCGGCAATAATTTTACATTGTAGATTATTGATTGAATCTTTTGTGAATATTGCTCCAACAGCACAAGGTGAAAATAAGTCACATTCGACAGAAAAAGCATCTTCAACACAAGTAATATTATGATTATCAATATTACTTAATTTTGATTTATCAATGTCTGAAATAAATACATTCGCCCCAGAACTGGCTAAATATTCTGCAAGTCTTTTTCCTACACTGCCAGCTCCCTGTATTGCAATTTTTTTGCCTACAAGGTTCTCATTAAAATATGTTTGTATAGCTTGCTCAATTGAGTAAAACAACCCTTTTGCTGTAAATGGGCCTGGATCCACATTGTCAAAAACATACTCACTGTGCTCTCTAATGAAGATAATATCTTCAAGAGTAATTCCAATATCTTCTGCTGAGATGTATGTTCCATTTAAACAATTTAAAAACGAGGCAAATGATTTAAGCAGATTGTGAGATTTAACTCCTTGTTTAAAAATTACAGCTTTTCCACCCCCAAACGGGATGCCTGCTAGATTGTTTTTATCAGTCATGCCTTTAGAAAGACGCAGCACATCATTTAAACCATCTGCAAAAGAATCATATTGTCTATATCTACATCCTCCTATAGCAGGACCTTCAACTGTACTATGAATCGCAATTAAAGATTTTAATTGCGTTTCTTGATCTTCATAATAAAAAACTTTTTCATGGTTGAACTCATGGTGAGATGAAATGTCTATTCCATTAAAATTTTTGTCTGTTATATCTTTAAAAATCATATATGAATGAATTTTTCGTTTATATTATATGTCCATATTAATTGGCTCAAATGTTAAAAGAAAGGTTTAGAAAATTTTTACCTGTCGTTGTTGATCTTGAAACAGGTGGCTTTGACTCTAAAAATAACGCCATTCTAGAAATTGCTATTCAACTCATTGATGAAAAAGATTCAATATTAGTTTTAGGTGATTCACATAGATTTCATATAAAACCTTTTGAAGGGCTTATTGTTGATGATGATGCTTTGAAATTTCTTAAATTAGATTTAAATCATCCATTAAGACTGGCCGTTGACGAAAAATTTGCACTACAAGAAATATTTAAAATTATTAACAAGCAAAGAAGTAAATTTGAATGCTCTAGAGCTATTCTAGTTGGTCATAATGCATTTTTTGATCACAGCTTTCTTCTGGAGGCTTGCAATAGAAATAATATAAAAAAATCTCCATTTCATCCATTCTCATTAATCGATACTGTCAGTCTTGGAGTTTTAACAACCAAACAAACCGTATTAGCAAGGATTTGCAAAGAGCTGGATATACCCTATGACAATGATGAGGCTCATAGCGCCGCATATGACGCAATGGTTACTGCAGAGGTATTTTGTAAAATAATAAACGATTTCGATTTCGAATAAGTTTTATAAACTAACAGAATCTCCAACTTTCCTACAAACAGCTGACATCAAATCTAATTTTTTATAGGATTCCTTGATTCTTAATAGATAACTAATAAATCCTTTTGTTCGTTTGGGTGCAATGCCGGTAGGTATAAAATATTTAGCATTTAATAGTGATTGCGCTAATTGAGCCTGCCCAAGATTCATTGAGACTTGAACTAATCCGAGTACTTTTACCATGTCTACTGTAACAATACATGCATCAACATCCTGAATTTTTAACTTTGTATCAAACATATGAGATTCATGAAAAACTTTAGATCTGCAGTCATTTAGTGAATATGAGAATGTTGTTGTATTGTATGGTTTGCCTGCTTTGTATATTCTTAAAATAAATGAGTTCAGCTCATAAGATTTATTAATAGCAACAACAGTTACGTTAGTGAAACCCAATCTAATTAATGTTTTAGATGCTTCATGAGTTGTGTATATAGGAATATCTTTTCGAAAGAGGTTTATTGATTCTGCATCTAGATGATCAGAAAAATGAGCTGTAATTATAATATGTGTAACTTGAGATATTAGGTTATGCTTCAATAGGTAGGCTTTGGATGTTGAATCACGATTGAGTAGCCAATTAAGCCTTGGAAAAACTTGTTTTTGCGTAAGCCACGGGTCAACAACTATTAAATCGCCCTCATTAGAATAAACCCATGACTGATAATCATCACCACGTATAATTTGCATGCTTATATAATCTCATAAATGAGAATAAATCCCATAATGATAATGATAATCATTAAAAAAATACCTAAAATCAATGGTTTACATATGACATAAAAAGAAATAAAGTAAAGTTTAATTTTTAAAATTTATATGGAGTCACCATGGAGATGAAAGAGATTAATTCAAAGGAAGTTTGCGATATATTAAACGAAATTATGGAATATGAACTAGCAGGTGTTGTTAGGTATACACACTCTTCTTTGATGGTTAGTGGTCCATACAGGATACCTATAGTTACCTTTCTTAAGGAGCAAGCAACAGAGTCAATGATACATGCTCAACAAGCTGGTGAATTACTAGTAGGTCTTGATGGACATCCAAGTCTAAAAGTTGCGAAGATAGAAGAAACACATAGGCACTCAATTAAAGATATTCTAGAAGAAGGTCTCGAGCATGAGTTGCATGCATTAAGTTTGTATAAAAAATTATTAACAAGTGTTGTAGACGCATCAGTTTATTTAGAAGAATATGCTAGAAGCATGATCGGTGAAGAGGAGCAACACTCTCTTGAGCTTAAGGCTATGTTGAAGGACTACGGGTAATAGCTAACAAGCTGCATCTGAAATTACAGTCTGAAGCTCTCCAGCTTCATGCATCTCAGTAACTATGTCACAACCCCCTATTAGTTCGCCACTAACAAAGACTTGAGGAAAGGTTGGCCAATCAGAAATACTTGGTAGGGTTTGTCTAATATCTTGATTTTCTAAGATATCCACATAAGAGAATTCAGCACCGCAATCAATTAATGCTTGAACTGTTTTTGCAGAGAAACCACATTTAGGCTCATACGGAGAACCCTTCATGTAAATTAATATTTTATTATCTTTAATTTGATCTATTATTTTATCTTCAATTGACATTAATCATTATTCCTTAATGCTTTTATGTATTTCATTATGGTATCCTCAAAACCAAATTTCAATGCATCTGTTATAATTGCATGACCGATTGATACCTCATCAACACTGCCACATTCAATTAAATGAGGTAAATTATCTAAATTAAGGTCATGGCCAGCATTAATTCCAAGCATAGATTGTTTTGCTAAATTAATACATTCACTAATGCTACTTTTGCATAATATAATATTTGCTTCATCGCTTTCTTCTAAAGATTTAGCAAATGGGCCTGTATAAATTTCAACTCTATCAAAGCCAAGACTATTTGCATATTCAACTGCACCAGCATTTGCATCAATAAACAGACTAGTTCTTGCATTAGAATCTTTTAGTGAGTCAATAAAATCTTTTAATTCATTATCTAAAAAACCTGGTTGCCATCCGTGATCGGATGTAATTTGATTAAGGTCATCTGGCACCAAGGTAACTTGATGAGGATTTGCTTGAGCGCATAATTCTTGGAAGCCAATAAAAGATCCATCAGGCGAAGAGAAAGGATTACCTTCTAAATTAAATTCAATATTATGATCTTTGCAGAGTCTAGATAACTTGATTGCATCTTCAGAAGTAGCGTGTCTATGATCTGGTCTTGGATGAAGAGTAAGCCCGTCAACGCCTAGTTCAATGCATTGATTAGCATAGTCAACAACAGAGGGATTATTATTACCACGAGAATTTCTAATTAAGGCAATTTTATTCAGATTGACACTAAGCTTCATAATATTAAAAAGAGTTAGCCTCTATCTTTAAAATCATCAACATTGATATCAATTGACCCGACATCGCTAGGTTGAGAAATAGACGATTCATCCCAAAAAGCTCTGCCGCTTTCAATTTTACCCTCTGCATTAACAACAAAATGATCAACAATGGCAATATCCATGCCAGAATTATCATTAATATTTCTAACTTCCATTACAGCTTTTAAAATACCTTCATTAGAACAAATTACAGTTTCAACATTTGTTGGCTTGATCTCCATACCATCACTATGACCAAAATCCCAAAAAGCACAAATTGCCTCAATTCCATTACAAGGCTCAGCGCCTACAGGGTCTTCAAATATAGCCTTATCATCCCAAAGACTTCTAAATAATTCTTTGTCGTTGTTCTTGTATGCCAGGACATAATTATCTAGCGCGAATTGAACTTTTTCTTTCATATTTATTCCTCTTTTTGAATTCCTTTTTCTTTTAAAAGAATTTTAGTAAATTTATTATCTGGATTGATCGGTGATACTTGCTCCCATATGCGATCATATTCAGAATGTTGAATTAACCATTGACCATTACTTTTTATATACTTATCTTCATATAATGCAGTGCCTTGTGTAACGCTACCTAAATCAAAATTATAAAAAATGTCTTGTAGGTACCATTTACCTGTAGCTTCTGTTTCCGAGAGAACTTCAATCTCAGGATGATGAGCAGTATGCATTGCAGCAGTTTGATTGTGAAATGCGTAAGTCAAGCTTTCTTTAATAGTTTCTTTACCTTCAGACTCCCATCTATAGGTACCACCTCGATAATCTATTGATATATCAGGTGAGAAGATATTATCCAGCAAATCAAAATCAGCCATATCAATAGCCCTAAAATATCTATGTTTAAGGTTTTTAATTTCTTCAATATCAATTAATTTTTGCAATTTATCCATAGCAGTTTTACCTCAGATATGCCTGACCTCCATCTAACATAATGGTAGATCCAGTAATATAATTCATTCCATCAGATAAAATATGACAAACAGCCTGACCAATATCATCCTTGCAATCACCTACTCTGCCTAGTGGTATTGTTTTTAGAAACTCATTTGCCTCATCGGGATGCTCATTCATCCACCAATCCATCCCAGCTGACTTTGCAAGAGGCATTATGCAATTTACTAAAATATTATCTGGGCCCCATTCAACTGCAGCAGCCCTGGATAAAGAACGGATTGACTCTTTTACTGCAGCATAAGCACCATAAGAGTTTGAATCAGGTCTCAAGGCAGAGGAGCTTGCTAAATTAATAATTTTACCTCCTCCCTTTAAATGTGGATAACAAGATTTCATGAAACGAAAAGTGGCTAAAGGTCCAGAATCCCATCCGTTAATAAAGGACTCATCAGTTACGTCTAAAATATTTCCTAGAGGCACTTCTTGAGCGTTATTAATTAAAATATTCAATGAATTAAACTTAGACAGCGTAGCTTCAATAGAGCTGTTAATTGAGTCATTATTTTTTACATCGCACTCAATAGCAATTGCTGACCCACCTGCTTTATTAATATCATCAGCAACAGCTTCGACTTTCGAAAGAGTTCTGCCAACCAAGCAAACATTTGCTCCATTAGATGCAAGCGCTCTAGCAATACCCTCTCCCACACCCTGACCAGAACCTGTAATCAAAGCTGTTTTGTTTGAAAAATCCATTATCAAAAGTTAGAGCCGGTAATATCTCTAGCGGCCAAGTAGCCAAAAGTCATGGCTGGACCAAGCGTTGAGCCAGGACCAGGATATGTTGGCAGCAAAGCTGTTGAACAATTACCGCAGGCATAAAGTCCTGGTATAGCTTTACCATCTTTATTAAGCACTCTTGCATTTGTATCTATAACTAAACCACCTGCTGTGCCCATTTCACCTGGATATAGAACCATACAATAAAAAGGTCCCGTCTCTAATGGAGCAAGACAAGGATTTGGAGTTACAGATGGATCGCCGTAATATCTATCATAAACGCTGTCACCACGATGAAGATCAATATCTTTACCTGATTTAGCATATTCATTAACTTTTGCTTGAGTTGCTAATAAGCCTTCAGCTTCAATACCAGCAACTTCAGCGAGCTCTTCTAATGTTTCGCCCTTAGACAAGAATGATGGAGTCCACCATTCCTTGGGGACGGCTGAATCTGGCTGCATGGATGCTTGAAGAAGAGGCCCGCATGGACGATTTTTTCTAAATGTACTATCAAATATCATATAACAAGGAGCACAAGGATTTCCTTCTGCATATTTATCAAACATATCATTTACAAAGCTTACATAATTTTGAGATTCATTAGAAAATCTTTCGCCATTCTTGTTGACAGTAAAGTTCCCTGGCATAGATTTATCTACCATTGAAAGCCATCCTTTCTCTTGTCCTGGTACTTTCATAACTGTAGACCACCATCCTGTATCCATTTGATGAGTATCAGCTCCTAATTTTAAAGCAGCCTTTAGAGCATCTCCTGTATTATGAGTATTTGCAGCACTCCACTCTATGTTAGTGGGTTTAGGCAAATACTTGTCTCTCAAACTTTGATCTTTTTCAAATCCTCCCGAAGCGAGAATAACCCCCTTATTAGCTTTAATATTTATCTCGACATTACCCTTGATAGCATTAATGCCAATTACTGAACCATTCTCATCAATTAGGTCTTTCATTGCAGTTTCAGTCCAGATATCAACCTTTCTATCTTTTAAAGATAAAATCAGTCGAGCAACACCTGCGTTACCCATAGTCAATCGTCTATCTTTCCACCCCCATTTTAATCTCATTGGTATGTCTAAAATATATTTACTAAATAATTTTGCAAATAATGATTTCCAGCCTGGCAAGGCCCCTAATAGTAACTGACCCTCTACTTGAGTAAAATTCATATTTATTGGCCCCATTGTAAATGCAGTCTGAGGATGTTGCTCCCTAAGCTTAGCAAGATCGTCTCCAAGCTCTGTCCCTTTGATTGGCTCAGGTTCCATGGACCTATTTCCTGCTTTTCCACCAGGATTATCTGGAAAGTAATCTGGGTAGTGAGCTAAATTTCTGTACTTCACTTGGGAATTTTCATGAAGATAATCAATCATTTTTGGACCTTCGCAAAGATAAGTTTCTACCAGCTCATCTTTAATTTTACCCTCAGGTGAAACGCTATTTATATAATCTCTGGCATCTTGATCAGAATCATCAACATTCATAGCTTTTGCATACCTATTATTAGGAATCCATACACCTCCACCAGACGTAGCAGAGGTTCCACCGAATTGAGTGCTTTTTTCAATTACCAATGTTTTAGCGCCACCATCGTGACTGCATATAGCTGAAGTTAAAGCTCCATTACCAGAACCAATTACAACCACATCAAATTCGTAATCCCATTTCATAATATTTTTTAATTTTTCTTTAAATTGTAACTAATTCACTATAATTCATAGAGTTTTTTTAAAAAATAATCATATGTATTTATTATTTACAAAATTTTAGTAGTCGATAATCACAAATTAATTATATTAATGTCTATAATCTAGTTTTATAAAAAATGAAAAATAATGAAAACTGATATTTGTAAAAAACTTGGTATTGAATACCCTATTTTTGCTTTCACACACTGCCGAGATGTTGTTGTTGCAGTAAGTAAGGCAGGTGGAATTGGAGTACTTGGAGCGGTGGGTTACTCTCCAGAGCAACTCAAAGAGGAACTTGATTGGATAGATGAACACATTGGGGATTATCCATATGGTGTGGATACCGTTATTCCGCAAAAATATGAAGGTATGGATGAAAAGGATCCGGAGCAACTATTAGAATCACTCCAAAAAATGATACCTGATGGTCACAAAGAGTTTGTTGAAAAGCTACTATCTGATAATGGTGTTCCAGAGGCTCCAGAAACTAATGGTCCCAAAGGAGGTCTCTTGGGCTGGACAGAGGCAACAGCTGAACCTCAAATTAATGAAGCTTTAAAACATCCTAATGTAAAACTGATTGCTAATGCTTTGGGTACTCCGCCCGCTGATATGATTAAAAAAATTCAAGACAAAGGTGTCTTAATTGGAGCTTTATGTGGAAAAATTAAACAAGCTGTTGCTCATAAAGAAGCTGGATTAGATTTTATAATAGCTCAAGGCGGCGAAGGTGGTGGCCATACTGGTGAAATAGGAAGCATTGTATTATGGCCTCAAATTATTGATGCTGTAGACGGTCTGCCTGTTCTTGCTGCAGGAGGAATTGGAAACGGAAGACAAATGGCCGCAGCTATGTCTACAGGAGCGCAGGGAGTTTGGTGTGGCTCATTGTGGCTTGCTGTTGAGGAAGCTGCAGCTCAGCCAGCTGAAAAAGATTCATATTTAAATGCAACTAGTGAAGACACAATCAGAAGCAAAGCTTGGACAGGAAAACCAGCTCGAATGTTAAAAAATAAATGGACTGAGGCATGGGAAAATCCTGAAAACCCAGATCCATTACCCATGCCATTACAAGGGATGATTACTTTTGATGCTATGAGACGAACTTCTATATATGCTAGCTCTGGGAATACGCAAGCTGTATCGTTTAACGCTGCTGGACAAGTTATTGGTCAAGTAAAACAAATTGAATCTGTGAAAGATGTTATATATAGAATTATTAATGAGTATCTTGATTCAGTTGAGCGATTAAACTCTTTGCTTCCAAAAGAATAAATTTTATCAATGCTTGAAAGTCTCTTTTCTGAGTTGAATGACTTGCTATGGGGTCTTGGTATAGTTTCTTTTGCTATAGTTGGATTGCTGATATTGCCTAAAAAACTCTCAAATCGACTTGGTCAGCACCCTTTGATTTTAACGATCATGTTTTTTTTAATACTCTATGCAGTGATAAGAGTTTTTAATTAACTACTTGAATTGAAATCTGATGAGAAGTCCTGAACTAAGTTAACAAATGCTTTCACTCCGTTAGTTAAAGCAGAATCATCGACATAAAAGTATGGCGAATGATTTGTTGGACTGTCTTCAACTCCTGGTGCATTAACCCCAAGAAAAAAGAATAGTCCTGGAACTTGTTGAGCAAAAAATGAAAAGTCCTCTGCACCAGTGCGAGGAACTCTCGCCTCAAAAAAATCTCCATTTGTAGCTTCAATTAGAGAGGAGGAATATTTTTTTGCTAGCTCTTCATCATTAACAGTGACTGGATAGCCTCCATAAACTTTAAATTCGGTAGTAGCCTTAGCATGATGAGCAGCAGCTACATTTTCAGCAATTAGCTTTATCTCATCTCGAATTTGATCAGCATAGGAATCTTTAAATGTTCTTATGGTTCCTTCTAGCATTGCTGTTGAAGGTATGATGTTATTTCTTGTTCCTGCTTTCATAATTCCAACCGTTACAACTGCCTGACTATCTAAAAGGTTCAACCTTCTACTTACAATCGTTTGTAAAGTTGTAGCTATATCAGATGCCGCTATTATTGGATCAACTCCACTCCAAGGCCTTGACCCATGAGTTTGCTTACCTTGGACAGTTATTCTAAAAGCTTCAGCTGAAGCCATTATTGGTCCAGGTTTTGTCCAAATTTGACCATTTTTAAAATTTGATACATGTAATCCAAAGATGGCATCCGGCTTTTCAATCTCAAAAAGGCCCTGTTTAAGCATTAGCTCTGCGCCCCCTTCTTCTCCCTCCGGAGCGCCTTCTTCAGCAGGCTGAAAAATTAGCATAATATCGCCATTCAACTTATCTGTATTTCTGGAAAGGAAGCTTGCAACCCCCAGTAAAACTGCTATGTGAGCATCATGCCCACATGCATGCATGACTCCAACTTCATTTCCCTGGTATGTAGTTTTAACTTTTGAAGAAAATGGCAGATTAAGTTTTTCAGTTACTGGCAGTCCATCAATATCAGCCCTAAGTGCAATTAAGGGGCCTGGATTTTGACCTCTAATAAACGCAGTAACTCCTGTGATACCAAATTCTGTATTAGGCTCAAGACCCATCTCAGTTAATGCCTCAACTATAGATTCCTGAGTTTTATATTCTCTGTTAGAGAGTTCGGGATACTGATGAAAATGATGCCTCCAATCAGTAACCTTTGTCATAACTCCTTGTATGTCTCTATCCAATTGAGTTTTTAGGTCATCTGCAGTAATTGGATTTGTAAGTAAAATTAAAAAAAAGAATTGGATAAAATTTTTCATCGCTTAGCCCCTTTTAAAAATGTTTATAAAAATTGCTGGGGTTGAATCCATATATTCTTGAAAATCTGATCGTCTTTCTAATGAGCGTTTGTCCATCATTGAAACTGATGCAATAGCAATTAAAGCATACATAATTAAAGAACCTATCAAAAGCCATGCAAACGAAGAATTAGCTGCCAAAGCAAAGACAAAAAGGCTAAACCAAAACAATATTTCTCCAAAGTAGTTTGGATGACGTGAGTAATACCACAAGCCTGATTTCATAGTTCTAGGTTCAGAAAGAGTTTTTCTAAAATTATACATTTGCTGATCAGAGATAATTTGAATGATGACTGCAGCTACAGCCAAAAAAGTTGCCAATATATCTAAATTGTTTAATTCGTTACCAGGGTAAGCAAGAGCATAAATCATTGGAAGTAATGCCATATAAACACAAAGCGTTGGAATAAGATGTATAGAACCAAAATCTACTATGAAGTATTGAAATTTATTCTTTGTTTTTCCTTTCATCATTATGTATCGCCAATCTTCATGTGAGAAACCTTCCCATGATCTCATCCAGTTATAGGTTAATCGGATAGCCCAAAACAATAAGCACGCATGCATTAAAAATGCTCGCTGAACATCTCCTGTAGCAGAGATATCTGCCCAACACATGATTGTTAAGACAACGGGAATAACTGACCAAAAAGCATCGTACCAACTAGAATTATTGAAAATTACACTTAAAAAATATATAAAAATTGTAGCCTCAATGTGACAAATAAGTACTTTGAATATTAAAGATGATTCAGAAAAAAGGTTCCAAGTAAACAACATGGAGTAAATGCATGCTACGTAACCAAATAAAATAACTGATAGATGCAAAAGTTTAGTTTTCATGTGATATTGATTAATTTTTTGGGTTTATGATAATCATTGTTAATTGGGATAAGAGGTATAGACTGCAAGCTAATTAGGTCATGAAGATTATTGTTTAATGAATCGTACAATGTATTTCTTTGCTGTAAATTTAATCCTAGCTCATTGACGATTCGCTCAACCTCCTCTAGCCGAAGCTCCTGGCCAAAAGAAGCACCGGCAGCTCTTGTAATAGATTCATTCATCAATACTCCTCCGATATCATTTATCCCAGAAGACAATAGAAATTTTAGCCCTGAAAGACCCATTTTAACCCAAGAACCTTGAATATTATTGATCTGGCCTTGGAACAAGATTCTTGCAACAGAATGAACCAAAATTGTTTCTTTAAATGTGGGCCCAGGTCTAGCTTGACCGCGCCTAAATATTGGTGCCTCATCAGCAACAAATGGCAAAGGAACAAATTCAGTTATGCCATTAGTTTTCTTTTGTAGGTTTAAAAGCTCAAATAAATGATGAGCGACGTGTGAAGTTTTCTCTATATGACCAAACATCATTGTAGATGTTGTGGGTAATCCTACTGAGTGAGCAGTTTCAATAATCTTGATCCATCGCTTGGAAGTAAGTTTATCAGGGCAAATAATTGCTCTTATATCATCATGCAAAATTTCTGCAGCCGTACCTGGAAGTGAATTTAAACCTGCTTTTTTTAACTCTACAAGAAACTCTTTAGCAGAAATATTTAAAGTTTTTCTACCGTGATCAATCTCTAAAGGAGAAAAAGCATGAATATGAATTGATGGTGAGGCTGATCTAATTGCCCTTACAATATCAAGATAAGTTTCTCCAGAATATTTTGGATGTATTCCACCCTGTAGGCAAACTTCCGTAGCACCTCTAGCAACTGCTTCATTAGTTCTTCGAATAATCTCTTCGTGTGAAATATTATATGGTTTGCCTCTTAAGTCATCATGACCCCTGCCTTTAGAAAAAGCACAAAAATTACATTTAAAAGAGCATATGTTTGTGTAGTTGATATTTCTATTAACAACAAAGGTGATATCTGATCCATGCATTTGTGATTTAATATCATTGGCATAATCAGCAACATATTTAAAATCATTATCAGACGTCTCGAGGAGCTGCTGAATATTTTCAATAGATGGTTTTTTTTCAACATTGTTAATTGATTGACGAATATTAGAATTAAATACAGCTTCTGGATATGAAGGTATTTTATTGCTAATTCCTGATCTCCAAAAATCAGACCGAATAAGAGACTGAGAATCAGTTATTTGAAGTAGTTTGGACGATATTCTAGGTGTTGAGAAACTATCAAGATCATTAAAATACTTTGGATATAAAGTTGCTCTTGGTTTTAAACATTGGTTTGAAATTGAGATTATTTTATTTAGCTTTTCTATTTCAGGCCAAGGTGCCTCTGGATTTACATAATCCTTAGTAACTGGTGATATTCCACCAAAATCATTTATTCCAGATTGAGATAACTGTTTGATGTTATCTGAATTAAGATTGGGTGGGACCTGCAGGCTAATATCATCAGGTAAGAGCAATCTTGCCATTGCAATAGTCCAAATAAGCTCATCAAATGACGGTTCGCTAGCATTTGCCATCAATGTATTGGGCTTTGCTCTAAAATTCTGAACTATAACTTCTTGGATATGATTGTAGGTGAGATGCAATTCAGCTATTTTGTGCAATGACTCTAAACGCTCCAACCTTGTTTCACCTATCCCTATTAATATTCCAGTGGTAAAAGGAACCTTTTGTTTTCCAGCTTCCTCCAATGTTTTCATTCTGAAAATAGGATCTTTGTCTGGAGATCCAAAGTGTGGTTGACCTTTTTCAGTTAGTCGAGATGATAAAGACTCAACCATCAATCCCATTGAGCCACTTAGTTGTTTAAGTGTAGTAATTTCATCAGCAGTTAAGCAACCAGGATTTAAATGAGGTATTAAGGATGTCTCATTTAATACAGCTTCAGCACATGCAGCCAAATAATCATTTGTTGTCTTATATCCATTTTCTGATAACCACTCTCTTGCAGCCCTATATCTCAATTCTGGTTTATCACCTAGAGTAAACAAGGCTTCATAGCAACCATGAGCCTCGCCCTCTTTAGCAATTGAGATGACTTGATCAATTGATAAATACGGTGATTCAACTTTCTTAGGAGTTTGAGCAAATGTACAGTAATGACAAACATCTCGACATAAAAATGTTAAAGGGATGAAAACCTTTGGTGAAAAGGTTAATAAGTTTTTATAATGAGTTGTTTTCTTATCATAGGAAGACTTTATCAAAGCATCAGATAAACAAATATTAGCCAAGGAACTTAATTTAGAAAATTCAATTGATCCCGAAGCAATTAGTTGCTCTAAGGCTTGGTTTGACTGTTCTTGAATTTTCAAAGATCTAACTATTAATGTAATTAATTAGTTTGAAGTAATCTTCCTCGGAGTCAAGGTCATCTTGAAGGCTTTCAATCGAAATATCTTGATAATTTAATCCATTATTTTTAAATTCATTCATAAAAAGGTTGTAACTATTCAATCCAAATTTTAGATCAAAGGAAAATGCTGAATTAAACATCAAGCAATTTGTTCCCTGCCTCGAACGATCAGAAATAATACTAACTTTTTTCATATCAAATGAATGAGCTAATTCAAGAAGGTCTCTTTCATTAATTTTAGGAAGATCTGCATGCATGATTAAAATAATATCATTCGTTGTTTCCGCATAAATAGCTTCATTTAAACCATCGTTTAAGGGTGAGTTTGTAAAAAATGAAGTTGAGTAGTCTAAGTCTAAGTTACTGTCATTTGTAACAACTGTTATTGAATTACAGATTTTAGAATTGTGTAAAGTATCAATAGTTTTTTTTGCCATTGAGGCAGCTAAAATTTCCCGTTCAGTTGAGCCAATAATATTTGCTAGTCGATTCTTTGAAGATGAAAACTTTTTAATCGGTATAAATGCAGAGACATTCATTTACTTTAATTCAAGCTCATCAATGATTGTCTTAGCTAGTACATTTTTTTTGTCAAGACTGTTCATAATTAAATCAGCAATATACACCTTATATCCTAGTTCATTTAATTCATCGGATTCACTTACATCCGATGAATCTATGAAAATTCTTTTTGAATAATTCTTATAAAATTTAGCAATAGTTTGAACGCTTACTTCTTGGCCCAGCTCTTGCATCATCTTTGCTGTTGGCCCTTTTAATGACTGAGCATTAACTATTGGACTGATAGTTGTAACTTTATGTGAACAATCATATAAATAATTTTTTAGTTTGGGTAACTGGAGCATTGGATTAATACTTACATAGGGATTTGATGGGCATATAATGATTTCGTCATAAATTGATAAATCAAGATCTTTGTTAAAATCAGCCTTATCAAGTCCCTTAAAAACAAAATCAGTTACAGGTGGCTCGCATTTTAATTTAACAAAATATTCTTGAAATGAAAGCAACCTATTTTTTGTTTGTATATAAGTTTCAACAGATTGATTGCTCATTGGAAAAATATATTTCGGCAGATTGAATGACTCACATAAATCATGTGTTGCTTCTGTAAGAGATTGACCCGAATTAATTAAATGTGTTCTTTGAATATGGGTTGCTAAATCTTTGTCTCCTAGTTGAAACCATGTTTCTCCTCCCATATCAGATAAAGCTGAAAGCATATTCCATGACTCATCTTTTCTCCCCCAACCCTTTGATATGTCTGATTCACCGGCAAGGGTATACATTACAGTATCAAGATCGGGACAGATTCTTAAACCAAGATGTGTGAAATCATCTCCAGTATTGACAGCAATGGTTAAATTGTCTGGATCGATTGAATTTTTAAATCCCAAGGCAAGCTTAGCTCCTCCAACACCTCCGCACAACAACAAATAATTTTTCATCTAAACAAGTCCTCTTCTTCACTTCTAATTAAAGATCGAGAATCACTAATATTATTTTGTTTAAATTTATAACCTTTAATTAACACAACGGGTTTTTTTTGTGCAGCCTGACCCATCAATAATGACGAAGCTGCTGCTAATTCGTCAGCAATACCTATTTGAGTTACCTTTAACTCATTATCATAAAGATCTTTTTTTCCTCGTTCATCTAAAAGACATTCAATATTATGACTCCCTATCGTAAAACCTACTATTCCATTTCTAAAAGGTCTGCCCATGGTATCAGTGATAATTACAGATATATTTTTTTGAAAATATTGAGATATAGATTCTGAAATCTTCTTAGCAGACTCATCAGGCTTTTCTGGCAACAACAGGACAATATCTTTCAGTTGATCGATGTTAGATCGATCAATTCCAGCATTTGCATGAATAAATCCCAGCCTATGCTCAACAATCAATACCCCCATTCTGTAGCGAACTACTTTTTGAGATTCATTTAAAATTGCTTGAATGAACTTTGGATCTTTATCAATTTTAGTAGATAGGGTTATTGCCTCTTTTGAGGGTTTCAATTGCGAGATGTCTAAATATCTATTTTCTGATTTAGAAATAATTTTTTGAGCTATTGCAATGACATCTCCATCATCAATCGATATTGATTCAGAGTTTATAGCCTCGATGATTTCCTTTGATACATCTTGTCCTGGCTGGATAAGCGGCAGTGACTCTAAAGCAATGAGATTAATAGAACTAATAATACTTCTCTTTTTAGTGACCTGTGACCTTGATACCAGAATGCGCTAATGAATGTTTTTTATTAATCGCGATAAGTATTGAAGTTAAGGCTTCCGCAGCAACTGAATTGCATAATGGTCCAGCATGCCAACCAGTCAAGCCAGCATCAGCTACTAATTCAATGACGATATTTCTAGCATCAAGAAGATCTCCTGCTACCAATACATCACAATCTATTTCTGCATCAGTCTGAAGCAATTCAGCTGAAATATTTTGAAAAGCAGACACAACGGTAGTATTTTCACCCAAAATTAATTGAGCATTCAATGCTGCAGAGCCAACTTCTGGTAATTGAACTCTCATAATTTTTGGAGGCATCAGAGGAACAGTTGCATCAATCATTATTTTATTTAAGAGCCCATTATCTATACTCAATAAAGTTGATTCTTGGTGAGCAAATGGCACAGTTAAGC